>Ga0208260_1000039_pt1 | contig 49977 bp, 105 predicted proteins | sample CryBogCBH18Aug09_FD_184619 | JGI IMG/M metagenome (GOLD analysis project Ga0208260, IMG submission 184619) | Freshwater microbial communities from Crystal Bog, Wisconsin, USA - CBH18Aug09 (SPAdes) | ecosystem: Environmental > Aquatic > Freshwater > Lake | place: Crystal Bog, Wisconsin, USA...
TGAACACAAGATAAATTCGTCCAGTATCAGTTCTTTCTTTTAAGATACCGCTTTTAAAGACTTCTTCCGCTGCCATTGTCTTTTTGCGTAGCCCGGAAGTCGTTTCATATTTAACGTATAGTTCCTCGAAAAGTGCCGTATCTTTATAGAAGGCTTCATAAAGATCCGGGACTTCGTTGGGATCAAAGAATGTGATGTCTTCTTTATTTTTGAATCGTCTCCAGAAGAAGGATGAAAGTACAACCCCATAATCCATATGTCGGACTCTGGTCTCTTCGGTTCCTTGATTATTTTTAAGAACAATAAGATCATCAAACTGATGATGCCAAATAGGATAAAATACAGTAGCACTTGCATTACGAATGCCTCCTTGACTACAACTTCTTAAATCACCGAACCATTTCTTTAAAAATGGGATCATACCAGTATGCATGATTTCGCCACCGCGAATTGGGGAGCCCAATGGGCGAAGTCGACCGATTTCCAATCCAATCCCCGCACGTTTACTGGCATATTTTGCCATCATTTCTCCGCTAGCAAAAATGCTATCCAGATCGTCGTCGCTTCGAATAAGCACACAGCTACTAAATTGTTTGGTAGGAGTGCCCAGCCCAGCCAATACAGGAGTAGCAAGAGTAAATAATCCATCTGATGCCGCATTATAATATTCCTTAATGTATTTCATCCGTGCAGAGTTAGGCTCCTCCTTGTGAAATACAGTTGCCGCGGCAATCATATACCTAACTTGTGGTGTCTCGTAAATTTGCTTTGTTGAGCGATTCTTTACAAGATACTTTTCGATCAACTGTTCGATTGCAGCATATGAATACTGTTCGTCCTTTTCGTGATCGATAATGTCATTCATTTTGTTCCAGTCTTCCTCGGTATACCACTCGAGAAGTTCGGGCGTATAAAGACCAACAGCAACATTAGTCTTAACGATGTCATATAAATGTGGCGGATTATATGATCCGTACACATCCTTTCTAAGCATTGTTAATCGTTGTTTTCCTGCAACGTATTGATAATTTGTATGCCCTACATCCGGATTACTTTCGACATCGATTAAATCTACAATAGCTCTGAGTGTAATCTCGTCAATTTCTTTAGTAGTACATGCGTCATAAAAATGTGGTTGACTTTTGATCTCTATCATCGATTGACTAACATCTGCAATCCCTTGACAAACTTTTGCTACTTGTGACTGCCATTTTTCAATTGTAAGAGCCTCGCGGCTACCATCTCTTTTTATAACTGTAATATTATTCATGTAATCATTCCGCTAAAATGGTAAGGTGTGTTTAAGTTGACTAGGTTGTATTTAGTGCCTCTAAATGCGTTAAGAAAACATCTTGAAGCTCAATAATTTAGACAAATAAAAACACGTACCATATTATATATAGTACGTGTGTTTTATAACAAAGTCAATTAAAACGATGAAACATATGTATATGATAGTACACCAGTGTCGCCACTTAGTGTGTTTATGTATTCAATATCGATGGCCGATGGTATTTGATTTAATGCTCCGGTGTATACAGCACCAGTTTGATCTAAGAATCGAACTCTAAAGTCAAGTTTAACAGCATTTACACCAGCAGGATCATATCCGATAAAATCATATTCGTCAGATAACTTTACGCTAGCATTGTCGATATCCGCTGATACAAATAATACACCGTCTCTAGTAAATGGATTAGGAATACTTTTGTACTGATATTGAATTTTGTAAGAAACTGCTCCTTGTGCAACGCCATTTTCGTCAGTAGGTGCAGGTAATCTTATAGCAGAAACATAACTTAAAGGAGCTCCTAATGTAGTTGAAATCGCATTAAATGTTCTGAACGTACCGTGTCCGCCAACTTCTGCAACATACGGTATATAATTTAAAGTTTGAATTGAACCGACTACAGTTGGATGTACAGTTGTATTAGTTATACTTGGTGTTGAATCACCGTCTATAGTAAGATTGGAGTTGTCGAATGTTTGTACAGAAATATCTTGTACTGTGATAGACGTAGCATTTGTTACATCAACTGTTAAATAACCGTATGCGCCGGAATATACTTGTTGGACATATGCTCCTTTGTTTGCAGTTACCGGAGCGTTTAATGTTAAAGTAACAGTTTTAATATAATATGCCGAGTTTGATAATGCTAACGTTCTATCAGATCTAATATCGTTACAAGTATTGCCAAATTGCCCAATGAATAATTGTGGATATTGAATATACGCATGTCCGCCGCCTTCGTTGCCTACATTATCAAATTTACAATTATCGATGAAATTACCAGTTCCGCGACCAATATAAACACCATGTTGCAATACATTAGTAAAGTATGTGTTGATAATTGTGTTATCACATGGTCCAAACTGCTCTCCGATAGTCGAACCGTTTGAATTTTCGCCAAACGAAACTCCTTTATTCATATTCGAAATAACAAGTGTATCAAATAAATTCTTTTTAATATCTTGTTTTGAATAGACACCATAATAGAATCCACGGATAGTTATATTTCTAAATATATTATTTTCGCAAGTGACGATATTAGATATTGCATTTAAAGAAATACCGCGGCTAGTTGTGTAAGTAAAACTAAGGTTGTCGCCATTCCCTACTAACTTTAAATCACCGAACACACTATCTCGTACTGCATCTAATTGTAAACAAGTTTGATCTGAGGTAGCAGTATTAATAGTAAGACCTATTAGTGTAATATGTCTTGGCTGATTAATCCAATGTGTGCTAGTAATACTGCTAGGGTTTCCGATAGACGATGTATCATTTACAAATTGAAAAGCAGTTCCTGTACCAGTGAAATTAATAATAGTTTTATCGGAACCTGCTCCGATAATAGATGCATATGATGGAATATAAATTGTAGATGAAATATTAAACTTACCTGCTGGCAAATTTAATGAAACTCTAGTCGATGCTCCGTCGGCAGTATCGACTGATGATTTACTACTAGGATTAAGGAATAATTGATTTACTGCTCTTTGAAACTCTTCTGAGTAATCAGTAATGCCATTAATACTTGCTCCAAAGTCTAATACACTAACGTGATCGTCTAAACAATCTTGCACTTTTCTTGCGACTGGACTGTTTGAATCGTGTCCAGTAACAACTGTAATATTAGGATTATTCGATCCGTAAATATGTTGTAATGAATTAAGAAGTGTTCCGGTGCTAGTAAAGTCGTATTCGGTAATAATTTTAGTGTTACCGACAGCAGGTGCTCCTTCGGAAACAGCACCATTACCAATATAAAGTTCTTGGGTATCTATTGCCCACCCTAATTCTCCCGACGCCAATTGAGGAAATCCAGTTCCTCCATTTGCTCGTCCTCTTCGAATCTGAATCCTTGAGATCTGTACTACAGCCATGTTATTCTCCAACTACTGATATTTATCAGTTCTTACTGTAGTATTCTTCTACACGATCCCACCATTTCTTTTCCCAATAACTAAAATCCTCAGGCTTTAGTATAAATTGTTGATATGTCGGTTCTCCCCACTTACCTGGCGCAATCTCATCGGGTTTGACACACATGAGTACAACGCCTTTTTGTATATTAGTGTTATATACTTTATTGTGTGCTAATGCGTATGCTGTAAGTTGCAGATAGTAATCTTCAATCCATTCTTCTTTTTTAGGTTTGTTAGATTGTTTATAGTCAAGAATAGCTTCGTCTAACTGATGTACTCCGACACCGTCTGTAGTTCCTGCATAGATGCCAGGATAGAATAAACTTACTTCAACACCCCATATCTCATTAACCTGAGCCAGTCCTTCGTTGATAACTGTTTTCGCCATTGCATGACTTTGATGGCTAAAAGGATTTGTTCCTGGGGCAGATATTTCCCCATTCTTAACATAGTCTTCGAGATACTTGTGCATTCTAGTACCTCTACTAGATGCTTCTGTGGTAATTTGTTGTGCTTTTTCATGTCCTACTCTCTGTTTCCATTCCATAAGAGCTTTCATCTTTTCTGGAGGTTTAGTCTTATCGAGAATAGTAGTAACAGAAGGAACTTTAGTGCCATCGGGGCAAGCATATAATCTCTTGCCCTCGACGGTTTGTCTTGTGATTTCTTTATAATTAAATTTCGGTTTTAATAATGACATTGTGCAAGTATATAGTTTCTTGCACAATTTGTCAACTATTTTTTAGATCTCTTTTTGCTACAGTTTTAGCATTTTGAGATAACGCATCTATTCCACCCGCCGAAGGCATAGGTTGTTCACCTTGTGGATTTGTTAAGTTAGTTTTAATAACTAGACCAGTATTATCAAATCGATCTACTAATTGATGTAGAATGCCGGTTTCATCTTCTGCATCATATTGTGCAGCAAACCGTTCGTAATCGAGCGCAGGTGCTCCATTAGCTTGTCCAGCAGCATTTAATGCTCTCCAAGTCATTGGTGCAGGTGCGTGTTGATTATTTGCAGCAGATTGTAGACCCCTTAATGTTACTACTAAAGGGTCTACAGATTCAATTATTTTTTTTTTGATGTTAGAAGTGCAGCTAAACGACGGCTGTATTCAACGCCTTCTCTCTTTAAGCGTTCAGCTTCTGGTGCTGGTGGAGTTTCCATGCCTAACTCTGGAGCAGCACTCATATCTGGAGAACCGATGTCTCCGCCCATATCTGGCTCACCCATGCCCATATCTGGACCACCAATTTCGCCGCCTGCTGGCGCACCCATTGTTGCTCCTTCTTGATTCGTAAGAACTGCAAGTGCCTGACTTAACCCGTTTCTTGTCTTTTCTAATGAAGAATATAAACCATCTAATGCTGGTTTCACGATATTTGCATATCTTTGTGAAACGTCACTGCCTTGTTGTTCTCTTATAGAGTCTAATAAATCTAGAAGACTTTCCGAACGTAATGTTGCTACGTCTTCTAACCAGTTAGTAACCTGATCTACCATATCCTTAGTATTAATGATATTTTCGGCCTTTCGTTCTTCTGATTCAAGTAAAACCCAACTTGCTTGTGACTCTGTTAAATCATAACGAAGTCTTAGTTCTGCTGATAATTCTCTCTTATCTGATTCGCCTAACTCAATTCTGTTTAATGCACTACTAATCCAACTTTCTGGGACTGAGTGATCCATTGCTCTTTTTCTGATTGTAGCGAAATAAATTTGTTTACCTTTATCGGCGCCGTATTGTTTTTTCATAGATTTTTTCATCCCCGATGGATCGTATTTCTTTTTAAGAGTTGTTTCTTTGCTCTTTTCGCCTGAAGTCATTTCTCGTTCTGAAATTGCCTGATTGATTACATCGAGTAAAGCACGAGTCTTTTGATATTTTGGATTTTCCAAAACAGAATCATAACTTTCGTTACATTCGAATTGACTAATCTCAGTGCGTAATTTATTGCGAACATCTTCTAACTGAATATCAGTGAATTGTTCTAAATTTAATTTATAACCAAACTTCTTAGCTAAACTTTCATTTAAGGCTTTGCTGGTTACTGGTTTTCCGATATCTCTAAGTTGCATGGTATTTTCCTAAGCAATATTCCTATTGTGTATTTATACAAATGACCGGTTAAACAATCGAGAAATCTCTCTCTTGAATCGAATAGCATCTGATTCGGCACATTCTAATCGATTCAATAAAATCATTTTTTGATCGATATCGTTTGATTTTTTTAAATGACTCCTATAAACTAAGGTATTGGAATAATTACGCCAATATTCTCGATCTAGAGTTTGAACGTTGTGATATACTGTGAACGCATTTTTTCCATAAAAATATGCAGCAAGTAATGCACACGACTTTAAATAAAATTGATGTTTAAGATCAGTACTTTGTATACAATATAAACCCCAATTACCGTTCTTTTCATGTTTAATTAGATAATTGTGATGTACAATATTACCATCGGGTAATACTGTAACAGGTAGGTTTTTTATCTCGCTAGAAAATTCTTCTGCAAGTTGTTTGATTAAATTAGATTGGTTTGCGGTTTTCATTGGCAACTACTGTAGGATCTTCAAGTCCCGTTTTAATTACCAAGTCTTTACGAATCAAGGCTAGTATTCTGAATTGCTCATGCTCATTAAGAGATGATAGTTTAACGGGCTTCTTGAGTTTTTCGAGTAGTTTTATTTCCTCGTTAGAAGCCCATACACTAATATTTGTTAATTCTTCTATTTTCATAGTCCTGATAACTTCTTAATAGAGGTAAGTTCGTCATTTTCACTAAAACGATCACGATATGAATTTTTCTTCATGCTGTGTTTAGAACCAACAACACCGTGCCCTTCGCCTGAAAGTAACAAGTCATACATTAACTTAATAACTTGAAATGGGCTATGTGCTCTTTCTAAGACACCTCTAAACCATTCAATTTTTTCCGGCTTCATTGCTCGTCTACCAGGATGACTAATCAATTCAAATGCTCTCGCTTTCATTGCTCCGAGATCACGAATTTGTTCTAATTCTTTAATATCATCTGCTGTGAAGTTATCGTTGCCTTGTGCTTCTGAAGTAGTTTGATCAGATGATACAGTCATGCCCGGCTTTAATTCGTTTCCAGCAGCATTAGGCTTTAATGAAACAGTTCCCGGTGTTGCACCCGGCATTAATGCATCTCTAGTAGTATCGATAGTTTTACCATCAACATCAAGAGTAACCTTATCACCAGTTACTGCTTTAACAGTACTAGATTCTCTAACAATAATATCATTAACTTTCATTTTGTTCTCCAATGCTTAATTCAGCACTTTCTAATTTGTCAATATGTCGACGTAACTTATCAATTTGTCCCCTAGCTCTTAACAATTTAAACGCTAGATTCTCTACACTAAATTCGCCACCTTGAGCTAACCCTGCTTGTCTCAAACGACGAATATCAGCCATTGTGTCCTTGGCAAGTTCTAAGTCATCTGCTTTTAATGCACGATTAACTCTACCGGCATAGTTACGAGCTTTACTTTTTACTTCCTGCTCGCTAACCTTCGGATATTCGTGTTTAGGTTTGCGTAACCACTCGTCTTTTAATATACTATAAATTCCAGCTGATGCATGTGGTTGCTTACTATCTTGCACATATAACTCAATTGGAATTTCTTTAATCTTTATATCGTATTTAAGATTATATTGGTTTTTCTTAGCATCGTACAGTTCTACGAGTTCCGGACGATCATGAGGAATGTCAACTACTAGATGCAAATCTAAGTCGGAAGATGTGGAATATCCATAAGCAGCATTAGAACCGCTAATAGTAATATCTCTAAGATTAATATCTGTGACATTTAAAAACTTTGCAAAGTGTTTAGCAATCAAAAGTAGTTTATAACGAATTTCAGTTTTTAAATGATCGCCTTCCCATAGAATCGGATTAAGTTCGTCGTGATACGGAACTGGCTCGGCTGATAATTCGTTAAATCTCATATTAGAATTTTAATACGATTGTAACTACAGTAACAATAAGACCAACTACAATAGTTGCAGTTGCTCCTATAATAACTTTGCTCATACTGCTTTTGCTTTCTTCGATTTTTTCAGCAAGAGCCTCAACTTTAGTTTCGATTGTTGCAAGTCTTAATTCAACATGTTTATATCGTTCGGCACATAATTCAACATGTGCTTCGAGGTTTTCTTTTTCGATGGCAGTGGTCATGACAGCTCTCACTATTCTTTAGTATATTTATTGCCTTTTATGGAAAACAATATTCTTGCCTTCGCCGACAGTAATGAATACTGCATATTGTTGTACTAATAATTCATCTAACCCACTGATATATGGAACTAAATTAAAGTCGTCTTTAAGAAAACCAACTGGGTCTCCGTCTTTCTCAAATAAATCATCACGATCTGTTTCAAAATCAAATCGCCATACTCGAACAATATCGTCGATATCAAACCCTACTAATTTACCATTTACATCTGTGCCAATAGGTTTATTGTATTGTGTAATGGTAGCTCTTAGTCCGATGGTTTGAAGAACAGTATTGAAATTTTGTTCCTTCCATCTGCGTGTATCGTTATCAGCTGATGGGCGATATTGTTCAGTATTTGTGATATCTACCAATGTGTAAAGTTTGTATCTCATATTATGTTTATCTAATCACTGATTGTAAGACAACAAAAAAGGACCCGTAGGTCCTTCTCTGCTCCCATCCCTTGGAATTATTAGGTATAAGTTACTGTACCTGCAATTGAACTACCAGTTGCTGTTAACTGAGTCAATGTAATGTTACTTGCAGAAGTACCAGTTGCTGTTGCAATAGCTGCTTCGATAAGACCGAAGTCAGTTAAAGTTGGGTGCGAAAATTGTTGCGTATTTGGCGCTGCAACAGAACCGTTAGTTGCTGTATCCATAGCAACTGCAACTACGAACGCGGAGTTACTACCAGAAGTAGCAGGTGTACCAACAAAATAAATTTCAGCAAAATGTTGAATTGTGCGTACTGCTACCGCAAATGGGCTTAACGAATCTTGCCAATCTGCTAACGAGTCGCTATCTGGATCTGTGCTTGGCGCTGCTGTAAAATCAACTGAACTGCTAGAAGCAACAACCTTAATGAATGATAAGTTGCGAGTAGCAAAATTACTAAATGTAACACCGCCGTAGGTGTCTTGAGATGTCATACGACCATAATTAGCCGTTACTAATGTTCCTAATACTGAAGGCATTTTAATATCTCCTCTAATGCTTTGTCCACACTCTGTGAACTTGTAATGTATTTATGTTAGTCAACAAAAAAGCGGCCTAAGCCGCTTCTTTGCAGGATGCTTAAGAATTAAGCAAAACCAGTTGAGAACAAACGTGTAAAAGTAATTGTAATTGCGCTAGTAGAAACACCTAGGGTGTTTGCAAGAGCGTTCTTAAGTGTACCTGCGTTTGCATTGTCTGCCCAATAAGTACCACTTGGTGGGTTTAAGTTTCCGTTAGCTGTTGAAGTTGCAACAGCGTTGTTGAAGCTAGAATCACCTAATGTGTCAGCTGAAGCAATGAAAGTGAATGTTCCAGTGCTTGCATTATATCTTGGTTGACCAAGCGCATAAATTTCAGCTAATGTTTGGATAGCATAAACAGCCTTGCTGAAGTTGCCATCTGATGTACCTGCTTGTACAGAAGAAACGTTAGTAGTACCAACACTTAAAACTGTACCATATTGATCTTGAGTTGTGAACGCATAGTCAGTGAAGTCAATGTTAGAAACAGCAACTTCAACAATAACTAATTCACGAGTACCGAACTTTGAACCCCATTCGGTCTTTCTGTAATTTTGAGCGACAGTAACGCCGTTAACTGCACCACCTTGTAGTGCTACACCAATTAATGAAGGCATAGTATTTCTCCTAAATATTTACTCACACTCTGTGAGCTTGTATTGTATTTAGTCGAGATTAAATTTTATTGTAGCTTAACAGCAAATCTGAATGATCTTGTTTGTTTGGGTGAAAATCATTATGTAAGAATTCTAACCATGGAATAAATGACTTTGTTAGTAATCCTGTACCAAAATTGAACAGAAAATATATCATATCTTTCCATGTGCGCCACTTCCACAATTCCCCGTCTGCATGTAAAAATACAATTGTATTCTTTCCAACATACCACATATAAGTTGGAAGCACAAACATCATAGCAAGATTTTTTAGAAAATTATTATTAACAGTAGCATGCCAGACATCCATAGCAACTGCTTTATGCTCAAGTTCTTCTACTGCATGCCAGCGCCAAATTTGTTCAAACTGGGGATGCATATTTTCAAGAATTTCTCTGTGTGCTAAAAATACACTTGCATAAACTACTGTAATATGTTCAACACAAATTGTTAATGCTAACCAAAGGTTCTTATTTAAAAATCTACGGACAAAGTTCCACATACTGTCTGATGATTCTTGTAAGGGACTAACAGGCAATCCATTTTCTTCTAACCAGTTGTTATAATGACTATGTGCGTTACGGTGATGACTTTCTTGTTTTACAAATTCTTTTACTTCTGCTAATAAGACAGGATCACTAATGTCTTTAACGTGATGTCTTACAGTTTCAATAAAGAACTTTTCGCATTCAGGTAGTGTAATACTCAATGCGTTTAGAAAGTGTGTTTTAAATGGGCTATTATCATTCCAATAACGAGGAAGAGATTTATCCCAATTTTGTTTGAGTAGGTGAGACTGGAACATAATTTTAGATAAGGTTACTTGCTTTCCTGAATTTTTTTAATGCCACGCTTAAATTTATTCGGATCGCTACCTTTAATTGAATTTATAAAACGGCGCTCTAATTCGGCTGCTGTTTCGATATCGTAATTTTCTCTAATTAAATCTATAAGATTGATTGCACTTTGGATAATATTTGATCCACGGCTCTCAATGATCGAATCAGCATCTCGATTGATACCGATGTCGCTGAGTTCTTGTAATATAGATCTTGTACTTTTACGCATTGTTGTTAACTCATATGTATTTATTATGTATGATGTTTTAGTAAAAGTCAAGTATTATTCGACTGCTTCCTGTGCAAACAATTCGGGATGTTGTTTACCCCAGTTTCGCATAATAACAGCCGCTTGTGCATTTGCTTCGTTTTCTTGAGGACTACCTGTTGCACCCGGATCCGGACCATCTAGTTCATGATTTAAATCTTGTTTATAATGTACAAGTTCGTGAGCTAATGTGCGACAAACATCCATAATGTGTCTATTTGAAATACTAACATTAATCTTGTGATGCCCGTAACCACCAAACGATCTGTTTTCGGTGCTTCTTTCGGATCCAGTGGCGAAATTAATCTCTGGAAGTTGTGTTAATTCAAGATGCTTGGCAGCAAACTTAATAAATGCGTGTAATATATTTGAAGACTTTTCTGGTGACAAACCTTCTGATAAAAATTCTTTTGCTCTCATTCACAATTCCATCTACGGCGTGCCTTACAGATTGGTTTATCTGGGGTCTTCGAACAGCTGATATTATGCATCTTCTGTTGCCCTGCTGAACGTGAACAGTAACTACTTCTACGCTTAGATGCTTTACCACCTTTCTTTAATTTGCTTGGCTTTGTTGTTACCGCAGTTTTTAATTTAGAACCTGGGTTCTCTCTACGATAAGCGTTAACTGCCTTTTGGCTCATACCATCAGTTTTATCTTTTTTGTTAACTGATTGCCAATCTTCATTAATAAATTCGTTTGCTCTCATAGAAATATTTATCGTTATAGTAATCGCTCAGCTATAATGTTATAGCCAGTAGTACTACCATCATCGCTACGCATAAATGTTACACGGTAGATTCTTCCTGCTGATTTATCTTGTAATGTAACTGTTATATTATCTCCGCTAGCACCTAGATTGCTACCGTATAAGTTAGTCCAAGAACCGTTCGGCACCAGCGTACCAGTACTACCAGTTTGACTAATCGCTGAACCACTAATAGATGCTACTGCGGTCCAAGCACTATTTACAGTACCTCCGGTGTTGCTGATAATCTGCGCTGTAGGACTGCCACTGCTTTGTACACGGAAACGATAGTTATCGATAGTCAATTCAGTTGCTGCTGCTGAGTTCCAAGCTAGTTTACCCAAAGACGGAGTTCGACTTGTCAATCCACTGCTGTTTATAGTTAGATAGTTAGTATAGCTACTGCTACTACGGAACTGGAAGTCTCCATTAGTTGTGCCGCCTGTACTAACATCAAAGTACATGGTGCTGGCACCATTTACAATATTACGAAGCGCACTACGATCAGCCATTTGCAATGCCACTGCACTTACAGCACCACTACCGGAAATAAATGCTGTGCCGCCTGTGGCGTAACTTTGTACAGCACCTTGTACATTCATACCAGCGCCGGTAATACCATTAGGCATTTGTGTGTTTATGTTTACTGTTGATCCGTCATTGGCATTTAACCAAATACTCCCAGTTTTACTTGTAATGTGATAGTTTCCATCATCGAAGATATAACTATTACTATTCATTGCTATACCATTGTTAATTGGCACACCATTAGTAGCACTTGAAGAACCGTTGATAGCAATAAATCCAGCATCAGTTACTGAAAATACAGTAGCATTGTAAGCATTGTTTAATATCTGGAAAGTACCCGAGCTATCTAAACGGAATGTTTTAGTAGGATTAGTAGCACTAGAATAACTGTTAGTAGCTCTTAAGAAATCAAAGTAACTTGTACCACCTGCTGTACCACTACCTGTAGCAAATATGGCTGCGCCGGTAGTTGAACCTGGATTATAAGTTACGCTAACATTTTTGCCGACAGTTAGTGTTCCACCTAAGTTAGTGTCTAATGCCACTCCGAGTCCGCCCGCCGATATAATACTACCAGTTGACGTGCTTGTTGAGTTAGTAGCTGTGCTTGTTGTAACTGTTGGAGGAGTTAATGCGGTTATAGTAGCATTACCAGCAACAACTTCTATTTCAATCCAAGGATAACTTCCTGTGGTAGTAAAGTCTCCGTTGCCACCTAACGCACTAACGTTACTGCTGTTTGTTACCCTAAAAGATACTGTTATGGCGCTACTACCTACTGTGATAACTGCTTCTGCCGTGCCACCCATGCCACCATATGCGGCACCACTGGTTGGACTATATTGTCCTGCCATTTCGCCGATATAGGCGCTGGATGTTTCATTATACCAACAATAGCCTAATGCTCCAGCCGTACCTGTAAATGTAGGAACAGCACCTCTTAGTCTATATGTTCTGTTGGCTGCTAGTGTTGCTTTACCAGTAGTTGTGTTGTAACTGATATCTGAACCTTGGGTGAGTTCTAATACACCGCAGATAATAATTGAGCCGCCAGATATTCCTGAAGTTTGTTGTGTTGTTCGTGTGTACTTGATTAAACTTGTAGCTACTCCAACACTTGTACTAATAACGCCGCCGCTGATTGTAATACTAGATCCGTCTGGCTTAACTAAACCTAATGCGCTGGTAGTTGCTGTTGGTACGCTAATAGTTCCACTGCTGATTGTAATTGTAGTGCCATCAGGTTGTACACCACCAATTTGACTTGTAGTTGCTGTGCCAAGGTAAGCTGTTTGTTGAAGACTGCCATCTGGCCAACTCATCCAACTAGCAGGTGCTCCTAGACTTGTGCCTGTTTTAAACGCCCAAGTTTGATTACCAACAGGAAGATAAGGGGTACCTGTAATACTAAATGTTGTTCCGCCTGCGCCATTTGTGTTAGTAATTGAGCTAGTACTAGTTGAGCTAACTGCTAGAGGTGTAACTACTTGCCCGCTACTGTTAATAGCAAGAGTTTCGTTTACGGTTATAGAATCTTTTACTTGGAATGTCATGTTACACTACGATAAGTTCACGACTGATATTTATGGTAGCAGATGATGATGAACCCATTGTAGCGAGTAGACGAGCATTTCCGCCCGAAATATCTGAAGTAAATGTAACAAGGGCACCGTTTGTTTCTAAAACACCGTATTCTGTTTTGTAAGTTGTTGTACCATCATGAATAACCAGTATTTCGTGTACACTATAATTTGTACCTTGCTTAACCTGTACAATATATTTTGCTGAACGGTATGTAGCAATAGCCCAAGTGTCAACTGCTGTTGCTGTAGTAGTTGCTACAGTTGCTTGAACTACTGCGCGATTACTTAATGTAGTTCCGCTTGCTTGTGCGTTAATACTTGCTGTATTTACATTGCCAGTAAAACTTGTCGATGCTAATGCACCTGTACTTGGATTAAATGATAATGCCGAAGTTGTTGTTAATGCTTGATTACCACTTGTGTTACTTGCTACAAACCCGATATAGAATGAACTATTAGTTGAGCTACCGCCTGTCGTTGCTATGTTAGTTGCATTAGTTGCTGTAGCAGCAGTTGATACTGCTGTCGATCCGATTGCGCTAACAATGTCGCTTGCCGATGCTACACTAATTGCGCTTGAACCATTACCCTTTAATAGCGATCCGCTTGTAAACGATGTAGCACCAGTACCGCCGTGTCCTACATCGACTGTAGTACCATTCCATACACCGGTAGCAATAGTACCTACACTTGTTAAACTAGAACTAATAACACTTGAACCTAATGTTGTAGCATTTAGAACGCTTACATTATTAATCTTAAATGCTTTGCCTGTTGCTAAGTTAAATGGTTCACTCGAAGTCCAGTTACCATTAGCACTATCCCATAATAATGTTTTATCAGTAGCACCTTTTAATGTGATACCACCGCCATCTGCTGTTGTATCGGTTGGAGTTGCTACCTTTCCTAATTCGATATTCTTATCTGCTACTTGAATAGTTGTAGCATTAATTGTTTCTGTATTACCATTAACTGTAAATGTTCCAGTAACTACTAAATTGTTATTAACGGTTGTTGTACCTGAGCTAGCACCAATTGAAACTGTTGTACCTGCTCCGGCAATATTAACTGTAGTTGCTGTTGCGTTTACAATATTTGCTGTTGTTGCGGTAGTTGTAATACTTCCACCGTTTACTGCTACATTGCCTGTAGTTGTGGCACTTGCAGCATATACAGCACCACTTAAACCAATACCGCCAGTTACAACTAGTGTACCTGATGTTGTGCTGCTTGCTGTTGTATTAGGTGCGTTAATGACTGCGGCAATATATTGATTAGGTGATCCGCTTGTTGTTGCTAATCCGCCAACATTGAATTTAACTACTTGTCCTGGAGTACCTGTACCGATAATTAAGTTACCGCCGTTGAGTGCGTTAACACCGTCAGTCCCCATGACATATAACCAACCGTCATTTGGTCCGGCTGCATATGCTAAACTGTTTGTCTGCGTTCCATTCCACGCAGAGTTAGCAATACCCATGTCGATAAAGCCATATGTTTGTCCACCGTTCGAACTAGTTGCACAAATTTCTGCGGTTGCTTGGTTACCGATGTTCTTATTTTGAATGTTAATCTGCGATAGGTCATTCTTGTTAGCAATCATCGTAATGATTGTGTTATCAAGAACTACGCCTCCCGACACACCTGCGTAGATAGCACCGAAGCCATAAGTGTCACCGTTAAATGTACCACTGTTACTTGTAATGTTAGTTTGTGTTACAGTACCGGTATAGTTAATAGAACCGTTAACTTGTAAGTTGCCTTGGATAGTAGCATTTGAACCTACTGTTAGTGTACCAGTTAAACTACTATTACCACTAACTGCTAAACTTGTTAATGTTCCAACACTTGTTAAACTTGAACTGACTACATTCGAAGCAAGACTTGTACCGACTAATCCGCCTGCATTTGCTTGGATAACTCCTGCTGCTACGGAAATACTCGATCCGTCTACTTTAACCCCACCTAGTGTGCCTGTACTTGCTGTTGGGAGTGTATAACTAATAATACCAGATGATACTGTAATTGTAGTACCATCGACTTGTAATATACCTTTAGCAGAACTTGTGCCTGTGGGCAAGTATGCTGCGGCGATTACATTACCATTCCAAGTACCGCTAGTGATAGTACCTACACTTGTTAAACTTGAACTAACTACTGACGAGTTTAAAGTAGTTCCAGTCAGTGTACCTGCTGCTGCTGTAATTGTATACGAACTACTAGAACCATCAAAACTTGTTCCGTTAATTGTAACTGCTGTTGCTAATTTAGTTGCTGTTGGCGCATTTACTAGTAAGTTTGCGCTACTGTCGAAAATGTTGGTAGTACCTATCGCAATACCGTCTTTAATTTTAAATGCCATAATACACTCCTATCCAATATTTATCAGAGCATTTTACGAAATGTAAACACATAATTTGCTGTGCTATGTGTAGCAGTATTACTGAAGATTTGAAGGCTTAGGTAGGTATAATGTGCGCTGCGTAGTGTGCGTAAATAAAGCCCCCCATCTTGGCTACCACCTGTTCTGTGTAATTGTATTTCATCAGTAGGTAATTCTTGATTACTGTCAGTCGGACCATTATACCAACTCATCACACCACTATAGTATTCATTGATATTATGTCCGCCGGCGCCTATATCATTTGCAAACAGTTGTACAAGCCAAGTTCCGCTGCTTAAATTCTGTCCACTGATGCCAGTATCCTGCCAGCTTTCATCTAATTGCATTGTTACTGTGATAGACACAATAGTATCAGTGCCCCCACTTTGCCCTGTATAAGCTGTTATTTGTCTAGTGCTGTCTGTGCCAAATACTAATGGGCCCGGAATTGTAAATGCACCGGTGTTATCTAATGTTGCTGTAAAAGAGCCGTCTTGACTAACAAGTTCATTTACAGTTCCGGTCCATGCTGTAGTTTGAACGGTTTCGTCGGCAAATGTTAAACTACCATCTCGATTGATTGTAAAGATCGGTGTACCGCCACTAACATCGAATGGCATACCGATTCCTGTTTTAAATACATAATCAGTATTAGCTGTTTCTGATCCTATTACAAATTGATTATTATAAGCATCTCCTGTGATACCAAACCCGTCTGTAAAGTTTCCAGTACGGGCTAATGTAAATGCTACACCATCTTTACCGGCACCGGATGTATAATGATATCCTGTGAAATTAGATTGATTGTACCCATACGGATCAGTAATATCAAAATTTTCATTTACGCTAAAACCGTTTGTGTGGGTATAAAATATCTGTGTACCGATAGAAAATGTATTTTGGAATACAGCATCGTTAATTGTGGGACTATTAATTGTAGGGCTAGTATCCCCAACTAAGTGTCCAGTTCCTGTTCCGGGTGCCGCAGGGGTAAATGTGAGTTCACCGGTATTATTGTTGTAACTTAAACTCTCTGTACCGGGATCAGTAGTTATAACGCTTAGTGTATAGCTGCCCCCGCCTCCACTACCAACATTAATAGAAATACCACCAAGTGTATGTCCGTCGCTAAGTCTTAAATCACCTAGTGTTTCGTTATAGAATATTGTACCTTTTTCGCCGACAAATTGACTAGCAGAAATGCCCGGTACTCTACCAGATTTGATTTTTTGAATTGTCATAGCAATATTTATCGCTATGTTATAGTTGAATTATTTTGTAAGTAGTCGTTTAACTAGAGATAATAATTGATCTTCGCTAGGTTCTGCTCCGATCGTATCGTCTGCTGTAAGTTTATCTATTACCGGACTTTCTTTACCTAGTTCTGCTTTATGTAGCTCTAGATGTTGTTGTAATGGAGGAACCATTACTGGATTTTGATCAAATTCTGATTCGCCGGAATCTTGTTGCACATCAATTACAGGATCGCCGTCGTCATTAATTTTGATATTAATGGGAATATTAATTGTGAACTCTTTTGCTCTCATAGTGTATTTAACCTTAAAATCCCTTAGTTGTTGGATTATAGTATAATAATCCCGTCCATATATTTGTTGTAGTTTGTCCTGTATGGCTGAAATATAAAGTACTAGTTCCTGGGCCCGCATTATTGGCGAATTGAACACGAATTGGATAATATGTTCCTGAAGTTAAACTAATAGTATTACTACCAGAAGTGTCTGATACATTAAGCAATGAATTGCCAGTTGTGTATCCACTTAGAGCATTATTTCCAATCCATACAGTAATACAATCATCAATACCAACCCCATTAGTAGTAACAGTCCAAGTACCTGTATAATTTGGTTTAATATATCCTAACCATTGATAAGCTAAGTTAGTCTGCGCCGCAGTTAATGAGATATCAAAATTGTTAGCTACACCTGATGCGAGAACTGTTGCTGTATTAAAAAATGTCGGACTGGCAGTATTCTGATTCGGCCAGCCACTATATTGCTTTCTATACAGTCCGGGTGTATAGGCATGTGATGCGGCGGTTACTGTTGCAACTGTTGATCCGGTCTTTCCGCGTAAAGTGCCTAATGTTCTCCAACCAAGTCTGGGCATTATGACAACTCAGAAATACTAATCGGACCAGTTGAACTGTTTGCTGCAAATGCTACAATTGTGTTTCCTGCAATAGCATTAAAGAACTCAACTCCGCCTGCTGGAATTAAGAACGCATTGTTGTTTGCAACATTTGATGTTACTGTAAATGAACTAGTAGTTAAACCTGTTCCTACTAACACCCATGTATCTTGGTTAACTGCTACACGAATAATCGAAGTTGTTGAACCTACTGCACTCGATACTGCTACACTTGTAGTCGTTGTAAAATTTTGTGTTGTGCCGACCGTATAGGCACCTTTTCTCACTAGTGGCATGTGAATTCCTCTTTTGTATCTAGATGTGTTATTTATCGTTAAATAGAGGATGATAGATAAAACTCCTTTCAAAAACTTAATTCAAACATTAAAAGACAACGGAAAGTATCGTGTATTCAATGATATTCTTCGAGAGAACGGAAAATTCCCCAATGCTATTTGGTACGGACCATATGCCATTAAAAACATTGTCAACTGGTGTAGCAATGATTATTTAGGTATGGGACAACATAAAGTAGTTCTAGATGCTATGAGAACTGCACTAGATATGACAGGTGCAGGATCGGGCGGTACTAGGAATATTTCAGGAACTAGTCATTATCACGTTGCCTTAGAACATGAGTTAGCGACATTACATAATAAAGAAAGGAGTTTGTTGTTCACTAGTGCATACGTTGCAAATGAATGGACATTAATTGCTTTATCAAAAATTATTCCCAATATCGAATTCATTAGCGATAGTAAGAATCATAATAGTATGATTGTAGGTATGAGTCATAGTCGAGCTCCAAAGAGTATTTTCAAACATAATGATATGCAAATGCTAGAAGAAATGTTACAGACTAGTATTGCCGCCGGACACGTTCCATGTGTTGTATTCGAGTCAGTGTACTCAATGGATGGAGATGTTAGTTTGATCAAAGAGATATGTGATTTAGCCGATAAATATAATGCTATCACATATATTGATGAGGTACATGCGGTAGGACTTTATGGTAAGCATGGTGCAGGCAAGCTAGAAGAGCTTGGTTTACAAGGAAGGGTCGACATAGTCAATGGAACCCTAGGTAAGGCCTTTGGAGTCCAGGGTGGTTACATTGCTGCTGATGCAATTGTAGTCGATGCAATTAGATCAGTAGCAGCAGGGTTTATTTTTACAACATCAATGAGTCCTGTTACCTGTGCAGGAGCATTAGCCGCCGTTAAGTACCTCAAGGAACATGATGATCTTCGAAAGAAACATCAAGAAAGAGCAGAAAAATTAAAATATTCACTCATTAATGCAGGAATTCCAGTAATGTCCAACACTACTCATATAGTTCCTGTTTTAGTGGGAGATGCTAAAAAATGTAAACACATGAGTGATAGGCTGCTAGATCTTCACGACATACTAATTCAGCCGATAAACTATCCAACGGTTCCGGAAGGAACTGAACGTCTTAGAATAGCACCGACACCATTTCACGATGATGGAATGATCGAATATTTAATTACTGGTCTTCTTGATGTGTTTGAATTTTATAAATAAAAGGTAGTTCGCGGAATTGGCGTTCCCAACTACTCTAATACTGAATAGGAGTATCAGCAATGTATTTACAAAACAAATACACTCGTATCTATTTTTCAATAATAGAAAGATCTAAATTTAGAAAATTAACGTCATATAAAGAACGGCATCATATTATTCCAAAATCTATTGGAGGAACAAATGATGCAGATAATTTAGTAGATCTCACAGCTCGAGAACATTTCATATGTCATCGACTATTACCAAAAATGACCACAGGTACAGCAAAACAAAAGATGACTTTTGCAGCATGGGCATTGACTATGAGAAATCAATACAAAGAAAAGATTAGGATATCTAGTCGCACTTATCAATTCTTAAAAGAAGAACGAGCAACATTACTAAGAGGTAAACCGATGTCTGAAGAGAGTAGACAACGACTTCGACTAGCAAATATTGGAAAACCTTGTTCGGACGAAAAACGAGAAAAGATTAGAAAAAGTAATACTGGAAAAGTTCAATCTGAAGAAACAAAACGAAAACGAGCATTGTCACATACAGGGAAGAAACACTCTGATGAAACTAAAAGAAAAATGTCAATGTCAGCAAAAGGTAAAAAGAATAATGCCGAAACAATTAGAAAGATTAAAGAAGCAAGAAAAAGGCAAGTAATTACTACAATTCAAATAACTTGTCCTCATTGTGGAAAGGTAGGAGGCAATCGAATTATGCCTCGCTACCATTTTGATAACTGTAAATTAAAGACCTAACCAATCTTCAACAACAAACTTCTGTTCAACTTTTACTTGTTGATCAGGTGATAATTGTGGCATAAAGTTAATACCTGTGTACTTTTCAATGTCTGCAATACTTACTGCATGTTTTGGTAAGTCAGCGACAGGAATAGCGGCATTTGGGAATAAGAAAGCAATTCCTTTGCCTTGCTTATCAACAATAACTTTCCATAAGTGAGTTGGGACACCTACATGATTAGCACCAATGGTTAAGAAACCTGGATTGTAAATAGTACCGCTAATAACATAAAGATCCTTACCTTCGACTACTAAGTTACGAACTGTAGTTTCTAACTGCTTCCAAATTCCTCTGTTGTTATTAGGAACTTGTGGAACCATATTTGATAAAAAGAAACTTTCACTCATAATAAGAGCAGTTTGTGTGCTATCACCAGCAGGAACTAAATGTCCACGATCATATGGTTGTCCTGCATAGTCTGCTAATTGACTTTGAAACTGTGCAGGGATAGTTGGATCTGGACGAAAATCATCCTTTCTCTTGAAGCTACCTGTTACTGCTTCCTTAGTTGGATGTTCCACAACATACTCTGCGGTCTTTGTGTCAGTTCTATAGTTAATAGCATAGTTCTGCTTGCAAAGATAAAGTGTGTTTGGGATTTGACTTACAGGTGCACCACGTAAAACAAATTGTGGGCATTGATCGTCGATTGGATTTGCTAGTGTTACAAAAGGTACTAGCAATAAAAATAAAATTCTTAACATAAGATACTCCGTTAACTGAGTACTTATTTAAGCCATCCTATCCTTTTGTTTGTTTTGATTCGATTATTATATTCGTTAACTGAACCTGGATATCTCCAACCCCATAATGCTACTAGAGCCATAAAGATTGCAGTACAGATTAAGCCGATTAGTTTGATACCAGACGCCCACATGATACCTAGACTTATCATCATAGTCCATATCATTGCAAATTTGAGCTTAGTGGGAAATACACGTTTGCTTGACCAATTAGATAAGAATGGTCCGAACAACTTGTGATTGTATAACCAATTGTGCATTTTAGGACTGCCTTTAGCGAAACAATAGGCAGCAAACACTACAAAGATCGAGAATGGAATACCTGGAGTAATAACCCCAATGTATGCCATTCCCAAACTAAGTAGTCCTAAGACTTTCCAAAAGAATTTATACATGCCTTGCGATGTATGGTTCCCAATTAGAATGCCTGATGTTAAAAGGCATCTTCTTACGCTTACTTACAAGTTCCCAGTACTCTGGCTTATAAGGTTTACGATGTGGGACAATCTTATGATTGTCCCCTTTGTTTGCATTACAGGTTTGACATGCAACTACAATGTTATCAAAAGTAGTCTTACCGCCCTTTGAGATTGGCAGTACATGATCCATTGTAAACGTGTTAAGTGTAAGTTCAACACCACAATATTGACATGAACGCTCGTCACGCAGGAAGATGTTCTGCTTACTAAAGCGAACTGTAGTCTTGCATTTCATGAACTCTGTAAGCATTAATACAGACGGCACTGGGGTTTCCCAACTAGAGGATCTTACGATCCAATCGTCATGCCATTCGAGTACTGCTGCTTTCTCGAGTATCATATACTTTATAGCGTCCTGCCAAGAGATGACACTCAGTGGTAGGTAGCTAACTGGTTGTGCGTCTGCATTGAGCAGAAGTGTGTCACCGTTCATCTTCGTATCTCTTATTGTAGTATTTAAGAATCTTTATTTTACAATTGGATTAAACCAATTACAAGATATTTTGAGCGAATTCAAGTCCAGAGTGATCCAAGGCTGCAACCCATTGATCCTTATTATCCGAACCAAACACGAGATCTAAATTAGTTGTAGTAGCTGTACACCAGCTTGTTGTATGATTCCACGGCGGATCACCTTTGATCTCAGCGTGAAGTTGTCCTGGTCCCCATCCACACATACCTAAAAATATGCGCCACTGTGCAGGAACATCACCCATTGCTAGCCTCGGTAAAATATCATCTGCTGAACTTACAGAAAACAAATTGTTAACACGCAAAGTATTTTTACATTGCCAATCATTTGTATGTAAAAAACTTAAACTTTTAACGTTAACTGGACCACCTTGATAGATATAACCCGGATAGTCTAGATCATACCCTAACTGATCACCAAAATCTTTAATAGTTAACTGACTTCTTTTATTTAGCACCACGCCAACTGTCCCGTGACTGTTATGTTCAGTGATAGTAATTACTGTTTTATACCAGAAATTTCCCTTGACTGTCGGTGGTGCGATTAATAGATTTCCTATAAAATTCATAATATCCTTATGCTAAATTTTTTAAGAAACCTACGCGAGCATTTGTTGCCGCAGCAATGTTAGCCGGTTTCTCAAAGTATTTAACCCACCATGAAGTTGCTTCCTGCGGACTTGAAAACGGTGTTCGAATATATTGTTGTCCAGGCGGTTCGGATAATGCAAAATCGATTTGGCTTCTCCAGTCGGTTTTCCAATCACTTCCTGCGTATCTAACCATTTTAGTAAATCGATCTGCATGGTGTTGAAATAATCCGCCACTAGTATTGCCGTCGCCCATTACTCCCGCTCTAAAACCAGATTCTCCTTTGATGTTTGCTAAAATACCCAAGATATGATTATTATCCATACCTTTTGATTTTAAGTAAGATGCAACTTCGCCCGGACTTACTGTAGCACCTGGTCCTCCACCACCTTTGATGTTTAGTGGACTAGACACGCCTCGAGTCATTGTTCCCGTGATAAAGTTACCTAACTTTTGATAATCACCGGTAGTTAAATGAATACCATCGCTGCCCAATGTCCCTCTGTTTAAATCAAGTACATTAGTTTTAGATTTAATTTTATCGTAGATAGCATTTCTAACTGCGGTATTTCTTTTTGAAGTTTCTTTATTACCGGTAGGGAAAAGCACAAAATATACTTTCATTTTTTTCGACAACGCTTGATTTACAAGAGCATCTACATGACTCGCAATTTCTTCAGGCGAGTTATTAGTTCCAGTTGAATCGTTATGACCAACTGATAATGCAATTGTACTGCCGTCTGGAATTGATGAAAGATTAGATATTACTGTAGAGTCGGTTGATTTAGCACCAGTGACTCCTTTGTTGATCCAATTTTTATTTGCGGTAGCAATACCTACAGCATGACTATCGCCGACTGCATAAAATCCCGGTTGTTCGGCTTCTGTAACTTTAAACTCGCTAAATCTCATTTACGAGTACCCCAATCCGGAAGTGGGCCACCGTATTTCTTGCCTTTAAGTTTCTTTCCGCCCATCTTAATGCGACTTGACTTTGACTTGCCTAACTTGTGGCTTTTTTCTCCGTCACGTGCTCGTAGCCCCTGTGATTTACAACTTGCTAATTGACTAGCACCTAAGTCAGCATCTGGTTTCGATCCAAGGCATAATGCACGAGAAGCCTTACCTCTTTCGTCTAGTTCCATATCTTCTTTCTTGGCATACTCGCCTGCATCAAGATCTGCACTACGATCAGCATATCCTAGCTCATCGCCACGCTTCATAATTTCGTCGTCTTGGTTTCTATAACGCTTAACAGGGGTGTGCCCTCTTTCTGGACGACTGCCTTTTCTTGACGGACGTTTAGGATTGGTGCCTAAGTCTGCTTCATTAATAAAATCTTTTGCTCTCATGTCTTTATCCTTTTTTCTTTACAGCAGGCGGAGCAGGTTTATATACATGTCCTTGCGGATCCATTTTTGCAAAAACTGTATCTCCAACAAGTTTTGCACCTGCATCTTTCAATTTCTTTAAGAACTTTTTATCGGTGCCTGCTTTGTATGCTGCTTCTTTATTCGATGTAAAGTATCCGATGTCTTTAGGAACCTTTGGTAGATACTTTGTAGCACCTTGCAAAATTGTTGTTAAACTTTGTTTCGGAGGACCATTTGTAAAGTTCGGGTCTGATTTTGGTACTTGTCCAGCTACTCCTGTCACTGATTGAAACTGTGAAGGTTGTGTTAAAACTTTACTAATGTTGTTACCACCGAATCCGCCCTGTCTCGCTCTATTTAAAATAGTTCCCATAATGTGTGCATCTTCCTGCTCACTATGACCAGACTCTGCGTATGTTGCCCTAAGTAAATGATCCCATTCTTGCGGAGTCATTGCACGGCCTAAATAAGCATCGGCAACTTTCTTAGCATTGGCCATTAACTTAGGATCCACTGTAGGCAATAGAGGAAGATCTGCAGGAATAGTAACTCTCGTTGGTTTCTGTGGATTCGACGACTGCGCAGCTGGACCTAACAAATCAGGACGTTTATTCTTAATCAGTGCCAGTGCTTGTGTATCATCTAATTGTTGAGGAACAGCAGTTAAGTTACCATTCGGCAATGTGAAGAATCTGTATCCCGGGGGAGGTTGTTCTTGTGATGCAGGTGCAGGTGCAGGTGCAGTCATTGATCCTGCTTGTGGTACAGATTTTTGTGCAGATGCAGTAGCATATCCTTGTTGCTGTAACATTGCAACTATCTGTTGATCGTTATATTTCTGACGAATAGCAGTAGGGATCTGAATAGTTTCCCCTCCCGGTATAGTGAATAACGAGTACCCAGGTTGCACAGGATTTTGTTGTAATGGTGCTTCTGTATAAAATTCTTTAAAACGCATTTTATATTTATCGTTCGAGCTCTAACCATTCGTAAACGTTAAGCCATTTGCGTTTACCAATAGTATCTTTTAAATGCGTTAGGTCTGCACAAACCTTAAATCGAACTTTACCTTGCTCCTTATATGGACTTGAACTAAATTGTATCGGGACTCCTTCTTGTTCTGCAATCTCTTCGGCAATGTCTAATAGACTATGAGTTAGCCCCGACCCCACATTCCAAATTCCCGAACCGTGTACTTCTTTAATAAAGTCAACGTGTAATTTGCAAACATCTCCTACCCAAGTCCAATCCCATTTGATATATTCAGCATTTGCACATAACACAATTTTATGATCTCGTTTAGCTTGCTCTCGCCATTGGCAAATTAGATTAGCATGAGATCCCCTTAAATGCATCCACTTGCCGTATACGTTAAAGTATCTAAATCCGTGTACGTACATTTTGTGTTCTTGTTGAAACACCCATCTATCGAACATGTATTTTGACCAAGCATACGGAGTTTGTGGATTGCAATCACCAAACTCGGAAAAACTCGGACCTGCACCGTATACAGCATTACTGCTAGCATACTGCATGTGAACTTCGTTTGTTTGACATTCGTGAAACAACCATTGACTGAATTCTAAGTTCTGCTTTAGAATTTTATCAATGTTATCTTCTTGGGTGTCTGAAATACCGCCTAGATGTATAACCCAATCGTACGGTTTAACATCGGGTAAGTTGTTAGGATCCCATTCCCATCCTTCAACATCCCACCCTTCGTTAGTTAACCATCCTATCATGTTGCGGCCGATAAAGCCTTCGTGTCCAGTTACTAGAATTTTCATATGACATATTTATTGTCATATCATTAGAGAAAGACTGAACGACGGTGATCATTATGCAACAATGTTTTCTTAGCATTGCAATTCATGCATAGCGTTTGAATGTTTTCTTTTTCATGCCCGCCGCCATCTGCTTTTCTAACAATATGATCGGCTACTAACATCGATCTCATAGCTTGGAGTTTGTGATATTCGGAATCCCATGTCTGGTGATCAAACCATTCGTCGCCTTTAGGATTATATCCGCAACACGAACAAGTCCATTCTCTTGCAAATGTCCATGGTCGATCTATTCTTCCGGTTCCTCCATACTCTCTTTGTGCAGTTTGATGCGGTCTGCATAACTTGTCAGCGTTAGGACCGGTATACATAGATACCGGTTCGTTACAGCCATCGAGTGAGCATACCCAATCCTCGTTAAGTTGTTTTTGAATAGTAGACAACGATTTATATTTGTCATCCTCTGGTCGTATGATTCTCAAAATAAATCCTCCTCTGGAACGTCCCACAACGGATAACGATACTCAGGTAAACTAGTATTCGGTTTACAATTTTTAGTAAGTTGTGCTAGTAAGAATGTTAATGCCATTCTTTTCTCATCATACTGAATACCCCAGAGTGTGCCGTCGGGTGAAGGTTTATTCTTTCTCCACCAATCTTGATAACTTATTTTTGCCGCACAACAAAGTTGATTTGCACTAAAATTATTAGAAAACGCAGTATTTAACGCATCGGCGATTTCCTTAATATATTCATCAGTGACTTGGATTTTTACTCGGCAACACATATCGAAAAATTGATACATCAACCAACTTTCCTTTGGTTGAACTGGTCTATTGCTTTGGCAAAGACTAACAAAATACTTGCAAAAGTACTCGGTGATCTTTGTGTCATAATGCGGAGAATTAATTTCCGTTAACACCGTCATTGCACCGGGATTAGCAACATCTCCAAACTTTTTATGTGTAACAAACATTTTTGATTGTTCTAAAAGAGTTTGCTTTTTTTCAGCTTCGAGCCAACTAGGATACGTAGCGCCATCGGTTCGAACACCAAGCACCATTTGATGAAAAATATCGATCGGATCAAGTGGCTGTTTTGCATCACCGTTAAGTTGAATAAAGTTGTTGCGCATTTCGCTCTTAAGAGAACTTTCATAGATGACAATCGGAACGGTTGCCTCGGATGGGTCTAGTCCTAAAATCTCATTAGCAATTGTATAAAGTACTAGTGCTGTATGTTGACCGTCCCAACACACAAATTTGCCTGGCTGAGCCGGATCTCGATACACGCAGATAGGCATAACCATTAATGGTCGGAATCCCCTTAAGATGTTTGCTGCATGACACAAATCAAATTGTCGTTGAAGTGTAACATCGATTACAATTTCAGAAAGTGAGCATGAGTCTGCTTTGCAAAGAAGAATGTCGTTCCATTTGCGGATTCTTTGGTTAGATGAGAACGCTTCTAAACTACTTTTAAAAAGTGTACTAGCCGCATTACTGTTTATGCTAGTGTACAGTCTTTCTTCAAGCGTAACGTAATGTGAAGCTTTATTATAGAACTTAGCGTTTACAGCATCGGCATATGTTGCCGGCTGGGCTGTATTTAATTCAAAAAATTGCATAGCTTGTTGCATAAAAATAATGTGATCGTTGTTGAAAAATCATAGATTACAGCAAGCCACTGCCTATGTCAAGAAAAATTTTGGTAATCTAAATGTTGACCATTACGATCAACTACTGTATAAATAAGGTTGCACAAGGAGACTAGTGCCGAAGCTGAAACGGAAGTCAAAAACTTTAACTTAAAACATAAGAGGTAAAAAAGATGGCTACTTTAGCATCAGACGTTGTAAAAGCAGAAGAATCACTTCTCAATAAGACTTGGTTAACTTTTGCATTTGGTATCTACTTTGTATTTTACATTTGGGTACGTTGGTATGAAGGTGTTTATGGATGGGCAGCAGGACTTGACTCATTCGCACCTGAATTTGAAACTTACTGGATGAACTTCCTTTATACAGAAATTGTTTTGGAAGTAACAACCGCTTCTATCCTTTGGGGATTCATTTGGAAGACACGTGATCGCAACTTAGCGGCACTTGCTCCACGCGAAGAACTCCGCCGTAACATGACACACCTTATTTGGTTGTTTGCTTATGCTAATGCAATCTACTGGGGTGCTTCATACTTTACAGAACAAGATGGTACTTGGCACCAAACTATCGTTCGCGATACTGACTTTACTCCAAGTCACATCATTGAGTTCTATCTGTCATACCCAATCTACATCATTACTGGATTTGGAGCATTCCTATATGCAAAGACAAGACTTCCTTTCTTTGCAGAAGGACTTAGCTTACCATACCTTGTAACTGTTGTAGGTCCATTCATGATCCTTCCAAACGTAGGACTTAATGAATGGGGTCACACTTTCTGGTTCATGGAGGAACTCTTTGTGGCCCCTTTACATTATGGCTTCGTGTTCTTTGGTTGGCTTGCTTTGGCTATTGCGGGTGTCTTGCTACAGGTGTTTGCATCTTTTGCAAATCTAATTGGCAGCGAGATTACAGAAGCTGTTGACAATGGCGTGATTGCAAAGTAATTTGCCACACTCCGGAAAGGGCCTTCGGGCCCTTTCTTTACGATTAAATATTGGGTGTACTTGCCCGAAATCAAAACAATTTATAATCGTTTAAAACAATCTGCTAAGTCTCGGGACATTCCTTTTGATCTTACATTAACAGATCTCAACAATTTAACATTTCCAATTTCTTGCCCGGTGTTAGGAATTCCTTTAAAATTCAATCGTGGGAAATTACAAGACAACTCGTATAGCATCGATAGAATTGATAGTTCATTGGGCTATACTATTGACAACATAGAAGTTATATCTTGGCGAGCTAATCGTTTAAAGAATGATGGCACAATTGAAGAACTACAAAAGATTTCCAACCACTTGACATCTAATCATTAAGACCATATACTGTGTTAACAATGAAACAAAGTAATGGAGAAAAATGAAAACTCTAAATGTTTTTGCAAATTTGACAGCAACCGCAGGACTAATTTATGTTGTGTTCCAACTAGTTCCTAATTTGTTGTCGGCAAAAGATACGCTCAGCGTAATTCTCGGGGTGCTTATACTTGCAAGTCTTATTGCAGCTATAACTCCTTATATTATTAATCTATTTAAAAAAGGTAAAGAAAATGAGTGATGGTCCAAGTTTTAAGGCAATTGGGTTGGTTCTTGCGCTAATTATCGGCGCTGTTTATATTTTTTCATCTATTCAGCGAGTACCGTTCGGCAATGTGGGTATTATTGTACACTTGCTCGGCGGTGAAAAGGGTGTAGATTCTGAAGAAGTCGGTGTCGGCCGTCGATTTGTCGGTATGAACGATGAGTTGTATTTGTTCCCAACATTCTTGCAGAACTATGTATGGACTGCTGATAAACGAGAAGGAAGTCCAACAAATGAGGAATTTACGTTCCAAACTAGAGAAGGACTTGTAGTTCATGCTGACATCGGTATTTCCTATTCAGTTAATCCTACTAAGGTGTCTGAAGTATTCCAGAAGTATCGTAGGGGTATTGATGAAATTACACATGTGTTTATTCGAAATCAAGTGCGCGATGCACTAGTATCAGTTGCTTCCAGTAAGCCTATTGAATATGTTTACGGTGAAGGTAAGGCAGAACTTATTAAGGAAGTTGAACGTATCGTTCGAGAAGCAAATGGAGATTTGTTTAATATTCAGCAAGTATACTGGATTGGAGAACTTAGACTACCAGATAGTGTAGTCCATGCGATTAACGAGAAGATTAATGCTACGCAGTTAGCAATGACTCGAGAGAATGAAATCCAGCAAACTAAGGCAGTTGCTCAAAAGGCAATTGAAGAAGCAAAGGGTGTTGCTGAAGCTAAACTTACAGTTGCACGAGCAGAAGCAGAAGCAGTTCGAATTAATGGACAGGCAGAAGCAGATGCAATTGAAGCAAAGTCTAAGGCACTTAATGCTAGCCCACAGTTAGTGCAGTATGAAATTGCCAAGAACTGGAATGGTAAGTTGCCCGAAACTACAATGGGTGCAAGTTCTATTCCACTCCTAAATATCAAGTAATAAATATTGATACACATTGGAGGACATGATCATGAAGTGGGAAAAACCTAGTTATGTTGATCTTCGTTTTGGGTTTGAAGTTACAATGTATATTCAAAACCGCTAATAAAAAAGCCCCTTAATTGGGGCTTTTTCTTATCCTAAAACTTTGTGCGGATCTATTCCTGCTTTTTGTAATGCCTGCATAATAAACATTAGTTTTTCGTTTTGTGATCCCATTCTAGCAATCTGTGGACGAATTTCCTTTGCTACATTAGGCGGTACAGCACTTAATACCTTGTTAATAATATCTTCTGCTCCGGCTGCTTGTTTGCCTGATAACCCATCTTTTGGTTTTGGTGTGTCTTTTGGTGGTGCAGTTTCCTTTTCATATTCACTTGTCCAATGTGCCTTAAACTGATTAAATGCTACTGCTCGTTGACGAATAACGCCCGCCATATGCTTTGCACGTTGTCTAACATGATCTTCAGGATCAAATCGAGCTATATCAGTAAGAATAGACGGAGACAGTTCAATTATAGAAGAAAAATATTTTGAAAGACTTGGATCTTTTGGATCCTTAATTAGTTTAACTGGCCAATCACCTAGCGCATCTAACACTTTGATTGATCTTTGATACTTTGGCTCTTTCTTTAAACGTAAGAAACATGATTTAAGTTGAGGCCAATTCTTACCCATCCACATTGAGCGCACACTACCTAATCTAAAATTAAGTTGTTTTTCAAATCCTTCAGCATCTTCTGCGCTACCATTGTTGAATACTTGCATAACTGCTGTACGTAATGGACCTTCGCTATGTTGCGGTCCGCCTGCTCCTAGCATGTTAGCCATTTCACCTAATAGCGATAATAATGTACTTGTGTCGCCTGGTAATCCAACTGCTTCGTCCATCGGTTCTTCTAAAAGTGACGGATCATAATTGTACTTTTTCATTAATTTTAATAGTTGAGAAGCAGCCTTTGGAACAAGATCGCCTGATCCTCTAGATAGTGGAAATGGAACTTCACCTGCTTTGTTCCATAATTCGTGACTAGAACCTTCTCTACGTGAATATCCGATTGCGTTCAATACCTTTCTTGCATCTCGTGTAGAAAAGTTTAGTCTACCTTCGTCTAACTCATTCTCTACAATAATTTCATAAATCTTCATTTCTAAATCCTCACTCAATATTTATTGACTTTGTATCTAGTTCGTTATATAATTTTCTTATATGGAGAATAATAATGATTACAGGCATTGCACAACATGGCAGATATATACAGGTAGCAAACGGAAGTGGCAATAACTCGTTACCCTATTTAAGCACTGGTAACAATGACCCAGCAATGGGCGATGTTCGGGTTGTAAACGGGCAATTAAGTTGCTGGAATGGTAGCAGTTGGAGTACGATTACTGGTGCATATCCAAGTATAGGATTAACTGGTGAAGCAGAAATGCTTTTAGATTGGACAAAAGAACAACAAAATAAAGAAATACAGCGAGAGGCGAGAATTCGTAACAACCCTGCACTACAAAAAGCATATGAAGCAATTAAACGTGCAGAAGAAAACTTTGACTTGCTTGAAAAGTTTGTGGAAAATGATAATGATCTCAGAGATGCTGACGACGGATCTTGGATGGCAGCATCACCATGATTAGTATTTCATTTAATTTAAGTAATCCGTTTAGCTGTAGATACGAAGCTAAAACATTGGTGTCTACATTAATCACCGAACATAAGAATCTTGAAATAGAATATTCTAGAGATAATACTATAATTGACTTTTGGTTTAGGTGGACATTTCGGCAAAGTCATGCTGGAATTATGATTGGATTTGGCTTGCTTTCTCACAGTCTTTATATTACAATAGACGATATAAGACATTGGGATAAAGATAAGCAAACTTGGGAGAATGATGATGACTTCGAAGGTTGTTAAAACTCCTCCTATTCATAAGGACAGAATAGGACAAACAATTAAACTTGATGATTATATTGCGTATCCTCAAAACAATCATTTGAATTTAGGTATTGTTAAAAAACTTAACAATAAAATGATAGGTGTATCGAGGTTAGTTAAAAACAATAAAGCATACAGCTGGACTAGTGGCTATACCAATAAGTACCCCGAAGACTGCGTAATAGTCGATGGGGCCCGTGTAACAATGATTATTATGCAACAGGAATAATGAAACCGGTAATAATGACCCATAAAGAGTGGGATACAATTTTTAATATTATTAAAAAAGAATATGCTCACAAACCTAGTATTGCTATCATATCATGGAAACGCCGAGAGAAACTTGGATTCCATGTAAGAGAACACTCTCAATGGGTTGAAAACAAGGATTTTCAAGCAGAATTATTCAAATATGAATCACGTATTGCCCAACCAGGAATAAACGATTTATTTAACCTAGCCCCAACAAAGGGTAATACCGAACATGTTATTTGTTTAGACTTTTACGATGAAGCAAAGCGTACAATGTTCTTACTTAAATATGGTGAACACATTAAATCGGAGCACAAATGGAACAGGTAAAAGTCGGTATGTTTAATCTCCCTGGTATCAAGTTTGAGAAAGGGTCATTATCGGAAGAATTACAGAAAGAAATGTCAGATTGGTGTAAGCAAAACAAATGCGGTACGCAGATGAATGATTGGCTGTGGTCATTTAAAAACGAAAAGCAACGTGATTGGTTTATCTTGCGTTGGTATGATTTTTGGCCCAAAGAAGAAGATCCATTAGCATGAACAGAACATTTGCAGATGCAATAGGATATGTAGCCCGCAATGAAAAAAATTGGGCACAGATGATTGCTGCCTGTTGGAACGAATGGACTCAAGAAAATTTAGAAATAGATCACGCATTTTACTTTTATGATACAGAGAAGTTTAAAAACGAAATGTTTCAGCAGTATGGCATCGAATGTTTTGTAAGTAACAAGACCCAATTATGGGATTATCGTGTTGTTGATTACAAAAAATATTCTTTGTTTCAAATAAAGTATGCGAGGTAATATGTTCGAAGTAGTTTTGTATGATCCTGATCCTGTGTCAGACTGGCCCTCTACTGAAAGATCAAATGAGATGATCGAATGGGTTAATGAACATTGTAAGAGTTTTGAAACATACGAAGAATTTGATGTATCGGATTTTAGCATGTACTATGACACAGTATTGACTTTTTATTTCAAAGAAGAAAAAGACGCAACTTGGTTTAGGATGAGATGGGCATGAACGAAGCACGAAACACTTTTAATGACATAGCAGGTAGGCCTAGAGTTATAACTCGTTATTGGTGTGTACTAGGATTTCATCGTTGGCAAAAGTGGTCTGATGCATACGAAACTACTCAAATTGGATATACACAACTATTCGAAACAATACAAGATCGGTACTGTGATAGTTGCAACACATATCAGCGTAAACGAGTAAACAATCGATGAACGAAAAAGAAAATACTTTCAATTCTATTGCTGATCGCCCATTGTTGGTTACTAGTCGATGGTGCGAGTGGGGCAAGCATAAATGGCAAAAATGGTCCGATGTTAAATTAGCTTCGGATTTCCTCGGCAGGACTAATCATTTTCAGTTTCGATATTGTGATAGTTGCCATGTTTATGATACAAGAAAGGTGCCAGACCTTGTTACTAAAAATTAGTTACGAACTTAGAGATAAATTAGAAAAAGAATGGGCAGGTGATTATGGCTCTTGTATGTCCTATCCATTCTTTCAGTGGGTTGCATGGAAATATAATGCAAAGTTAATTCGTGCAATCCCTGATCATCCGTTTGCATTTGAATTTAAAACGGAAGAGGATAAGAATCAATTTTTAGAAAAATGGTTATAAAAGGCTTTGTTAGCGAATCTCGTCACAGGTACGGATACGTTATTACAAATTATACTAGACAAGAAATTGACGAATTAAGATCGGATTGGAAAAACAACAGAGATGTTCGATTAATTATCGGTCCTGACGATTTTTCGATGATTTGGTTTGATACTGAGGAGGACAAGAATTGGTTTCTACTTAAATGGAAATCAGCTTGACAATATCTATACATGAAGATATAATACTACTATGAAAATTTACAAATACAAACTTGGACATACTGTTACAGTTCCTAAAGGCGCTCGCATTCTCTACTGTAACACGCAAGATAAATGTTTGCATGTGTGGGCACTTGTTGATCCAGAAGAAAAAGAACAGACAACGTATGAAGTTGCTGTAGTCGGAACAGGGCACGAATTTAATCCTACTAACTTCGAGTATATTACTACTGTAATGGACGGAATGTTTGTTTGGCACATTTGGTTTAAAAGAGTTATCGACGACTGGGAATTTAGTTAATGAAAACTTTGTACTATTACATCAAATGGTTGTTTAAAGACTTTAAGTTTAAGTTTGATTCTACATACATAGTATTCCTTGCTACTATATTTTTTATTATAGGAATCATAATGAATGTAATGGGCATGATGATTCATACTGAAATCGATCCTGTTACTCATCAACTTAAAGTTTGGAGAGACGAGTATTGGCCAATACTAGGAGACAAGTTTCTTATTACCGGAATGATCTTATATATTGTTTTTGTATTTTGGCATTTAGTTATACAAAACTTTAGAAGGTCATTTCAACGATTTAAACAGGAACAGAGAGAATTGTTAAAGACAATTGACAGAGGACGTTAATGGGTGTAGAGCATTTTGATTATGCTATCTATCAAGGACGATGGTTCGATGACACTGATCCACACCCCACATACATTCGATGGACCCCTTGGAAAACAATTGAAGAGTGGGAGTATGTTGAAATGCTTGAACACATCGACAAAGGTGCAAAGTATCAAGTTCGAATACTAAGTCAAGTGTATATAAAAGGATACGGTATAGATCCAGATAATATAGATTTGTATTGTCCAAGAGCAAATATTAACCCGGGATTATAAATGAAAACAATTTATTATTTTTTACAGTGGCATTGGAAAAAATACAAATGCAAAACGCATCATGTAATGCCAGTTATCTTTGTGTTGTTTTTTGGAGGGGTGATACTTGCTTCCTATAAATTTACAGCACTAGGCGGATCTATGATCCTTTCTAGTTTGATTATATCAATAGTGTTTTTCCTAAAATGGGTTCTTTGGGATCCTATTTACAACAGTTTTCAAGAGTATAAAGAAGAGCAACGTAACTTGCTAGATAAAATTAATTACGGTGAAAAAGATTATGAACGATTCAGAAAAAGATAATAAGATTAAAATTGAATTTGCTCCTGGTTGTTTCGACGACTTTGACGGTACCCAAGAAGAACTCGATGAAATGATTGCCGAAATCACTCGTATGGCAGACTCCGGCGAGCTTTTTGAAAATGCTATTCCTTTCGAAGATTGGGATGAAGAAACTCAAGGAGATCTCGGGGATCTAGATGTAAAGCTAGTCGAAGTAGGAAAAAAGAGGAGACTGCATTAATGTTTAAATGGTTAGCAAAGAAGATTAGAAATGCTGAACAAGACGGGATAAGGGAGCCTGCTCTTAAAGCGTCTAATGTAGTATCATTAGATGATGGTGAAGGAGACGATCCGATTCGTTTTGAGTTGACTTCTGCTGTCGGAGGCCGTATACTTAGAGTTAGACGGTACGATCGTAGGAAACACGAAGGTGACGTTCAAACATACGTTATTCCACAAGGAGAAGATGTGGGCGAACGTGTAACTAAAATACTTAACTTGGAATTGCTTAAATAACTATATGATTACATTTTTAATTATTGTTCTTTCGTTGGGTCTTGGTGTTATGCTTGGATCTGCATATCGTCAACATAAAATGATCATGCAAATGATTTCCAATCCGGATGAAATGATCGAAGCTATTCATAAGATCAAGAATATTATAGAAGAAGCTGAGGATGAATCTGATCCTAATAAAATCGAAGCCTACGCTGAACAACACCGTGATCGTTGGTTCATTTATGAAAAAGAAACTAACCGATTCTTGGCGCAAGGAGAAAGTCTTATGCAAGCATTAGTGGCTGCTAAAGATCGATTCCCGGACAAGATCATCGACGGTGTAGTAGAAGGCTAATTGGAAATTTAATGTCGGATAAATCAATACTTCGAGATGAAGAAATTGATTGGTTTTTAGCACAACACCGTTATCACGCAAGCACTCGGAGAATTTGGCATGATTATTCTCCGAGTTCAAATTGGAAAGATGGTGGCGAACTTATCGATCGTTATAACATCGATATTAAATTTGATCCAACTATTCAACATCATCCAGACGGCAATTGGTTTGGGGGACTTACAGTAGTTGTTGAAGGAATACCTCAATATATAACTGCATGGGGACCGACGGCATTAATAGCTGCCATGAGAGCATTAGCAAAAGGGTTAACTATTAACTAATCCTTGTCGCAACAAAAAACCCATACCGTTACTAGTATCACTCCTACAAGTAATATAATTAACGCTAGTTGTGCATCTTCCATGTGCATATATCTTTCCTAGCAGAATAATATTTACTCGAGAAAGAGTTAAAATATTATGGCAGTTTTTCTTCTCGCCATTTGTTGAATCGCCGTCTTGCCCATTCAAACGCAGGAACAATTAGTAATCCCCACAACTTGTCTTTGTGCTTATCGTATAATGCTTTAATTTGTTGTTTTGTAGTTGCAGTAACAACGATATCGTCGCTGTATGCTGTAATAAAATGATTAGTATCGTGTCCTGCAACATGAACTAATGCAGTGACACTAATTGTTATATGGTTTGTTCCCGCAGTTAATGCAGTAAGTTCCCATTGCCATATATTAGGTTCCGATACAAATAATGCTTGTTCATTTGGACTTAAATTTACTAATCGAAACTCGGTATCATCGACTGTAAGTTCTGCTCGAATAATTTGTGATACCCGTATTTGTTTTGCAATAATGTCGCCTGGCACATCAGGAATTAGTTGTTTAATGTGTTCTACAGTAGCAGTTGGATCGATGCGTAATATGATTGTTATCGGTTCTCCCACAATGGCATTCTTAGGCGCATTGTAAGCAATTGCAGCGTCTGTTAATGGATCAAGTGTGTTAACTGGCTCTGCCCTAATCGTTTGCGAATCTGCTTGTTGTTGTATTGCCTCAACCTTACTACGATCATCGTTTTCTTTTTTGTCCAAATAAGGTGTAAATGCAGGAGAAGACTCTTCGTAAGGAATCATCGATAAAGTTTGCACTTTTACGAAAATTAAGAAAGTCACGATTACTGCTAGCACCAATACTGCGATAAAAATCTGTTTCATCACGTATTTATTGACACAAAGTAACGACGATGTTACAATTACACATAAATATTAACAGTGAGGCAGCAAATGTCATTCGAAACTGATAAAGAAAAACACAGCAAACGAATTCAACAAAAGGATCGCCACATTCAAAGACAGGTCAACCATTATCGTATGCTTTGGCCTAACGATTACAAAAATAACGGACATGTAAAAGAGCCACATAGACTTGCAAAGCGTAATGCTTTCAACTGTGGTGATCCTACTTGTATTTTTTGTATGAATCCTAGAAAGGCGTTCAAGGAAAGAACCATTCAGGAAAAGAAATTTTATTCTCAACCTTTGGATCTTGACTATGAATATATTTGAATTTTATACAACCAATCCCGCCGCACATTTAAAAACAGCCGCCGGACACGATGTAACTATCACCAAAGTTACTCCCACAAGCCCATACCCGTTAGAAGGATGGGCTTTATGCACTAACAACTTTAAATATCATTTGAGTTGGGACGTTAACGGACAACCAGTAAATTTGCCCGTAACACATGGAATGAATCTGTTACCGTATTTGCCGGAAACTGTTTATAGAAGAAGTATTTAATTTAAATTAATTCAGTCTCTAACCAAATTTTACATTCTGTCCAAGTGGTATATACGTGTGCTTTCCCACCGACATCAATCCATTGCTTACAAATCGATATCTGATCATCGATGATAATATCACCAGGTTGACAAAATCTCCATTTATCTTCGGCATACGGACCAAAAAAAACCGGAATATCGGGAAAATATTTACTAGCCCACATTACTTTATCATATATAATATAATGCATATTTCGGGTGCGTTCATTACCTATACTAGTCAAGAAAAATAACTGACAATTATTTTTTTGACAATACTCCCGAAGCCATTCAATTAATATCTCGGCTCCTTCTTTTACTTTTACATCGCGGAGAATTCTTTCATATTTTTCAATTTTCGCAAACTCAACATCGGACAATTTAGATCCTAGTCCGAGTGATCGGCCAATTATCTTTTCAAAAGACTCATTTAAGTCAGCAACAACTTCGTCCATATCAACATAAATGATCATAATTGTAATTCCGTAGACAACCATTTACAGCAGTCGGGCCAATTGCTACGATACATAAACGCTCTTCCTCCGGCTGCTTCCCATTCCTTACAATTGCTTTCTCTATCATCAATAAGAATATCGCCTTCCTCGCAATGTTGCCACTTATCCTGGCTTCGTGGCCCAAACAATACAGGAATGCCCGGAAAATAATGTTCTGCCCATTTGCGTTTATCTTCTACAGCGAACTTAACATCATTCTCTCTAGGTAATGCAGTCAAGAAATAAATATCGAATCCTAGTCGTTCCGACATCCGTGTACACCAAGTAACAAGATCTTGTGCATTTCTTTTTACTTTAAGGTCGATATAAACATGTTGATTTTCGATAATCTTCCTCCATATATCTTGCGGGAATCTACCTCCATTGGCTTCAAAATTGTTGTTTGTTACCCAATTTGCATAACCTGTAAAGTCTGCAACCACATCATCCATGTCTATAAATAATCTCATTTGGTTTCCTTAAAAGTGTGGGATCATTAACGATGTTGATGACCATGCTATGTAAACGTATGTTAAACTATGTAGTAATTGATCTAAACCTAACAGATTCCAATATCTAGGATCGGTATAGCTCAATTTAAAATATTTATTGAGATTCATTTTGGCCCAATCGATATGATAATGTAATACAAAATCAAATACTGCTAACATTGCAGCTAGAGTGGGATCGACGTGACACAAATTTAACGCTAGTGCTGTGCCTATGCCCTGCTTTAAACTATGCTTAATTCCATGTAAGTTAAAGTATATGCCTTTTCCATTAACTTCATCCATCGATTGTATAACAAAATCCACATACCAATGCTTAATAAACAAAAATACTAAAATATAAAAAATTTCCACTTTAACTCCATCTTAATTGGTACCAATCTCGGTCCTTTCGATCTCTAAATTGGATTGTGTATTGTAATGCTGCCCATCTACCCGATGTTAGAGGTCCCGGTTCGCCGAATGATTGCCGACACCATTCAATTGATTCAGGCCCGTTTATATAGGCAGAATATCTAAGGCCACTTTTAACTACGGTATTTTCTCGCATTATTGCCATTTTAATATAAACCAAGTATAATCTTCGGGTTTCATATATGCTCGAGCCATTACATCATGCGGAATGACTTCGATATCCCATCCATACCATTCTTTGATAGTATCTTTAAAAAATGCTGACGAAGCTGGTGAACTCATTAGATTGTATTTGATTAACTTTTTATTATAATCATTCCAGAATCGTCGGTGATCTTTAAAATTGATTAACTGCAATTCAGGAGGAACCATGTCATATCCTTTTCACGTTTAAAATAAAATGTAGGTTTTGTGACACCGACAATATACCATAAGCCTGCATTGATATGTGATTGTAACCATAATTTTCTCGGATCAATACTACTTTGGAATGGGTCTTGCAATCCTTTTGCCGGTAGCTCAACAGAATAGGGCCAAATAGATTTATTTAACTTTCGCATAATTATCAAAGAATGTTAATTTAAACAGCATAGCATCTTTCGAATCTTCGAGCATAACTGATCCGCCCATAACAACCCAGTCACCTTTGCATCGTGTACTGCACCATTCGACTATTTCTTCTCGATTAAATGCTTCGGAAACTTGAGTATCGGGTTCACTCCAGTATTTTTGTTCTGCTTGTTCTACAAAACTCCACCCTTCCCACTTTTCTTTGAGAGCTTTTTGGTATTTTAAAAAGTTGTTAATTTCATTCATGATTATTATAAATCATATCGTTTGAGAGATGATAGGTGCCATCGATAACATATTGGTTCCCCGTGTCCGTTATCACCATAATCCCATATAAAGTCTGGTTTATCGTCTAAGTCTAACATATACACGCTATTTGCATCGAGGCTGGGATCATAAAACCCTATAAGAACTTTAGCATTGTGTTTTCTTCCAATGTTCTTATAACTATTGTAGAATTGCTGATCGAATCCAAAACTCTTTTCATGGCCTTTATGTTTGTAAGAAATACGTTGTTTAGCGTCGATGAAAAAGTATCGTTCAGTTTCTTTATTGTGTATCGTAAAATCCGGATACTGATCTCCATCTTCATCTCTATACACATCCGAACTATCGACTACTACCCATTTTGGATCAGCTAAGTAACTGTCCAACCATGATGTCATTGTCTTTTCCCATTGTTTGCCCTTCTTGAGCATTTCTAAAAATCGTTTACTTCTAGTCATGTCTCCACTTCATGTTAACGTATGTCCAGTCTTTGTCTCGTATATACCCTGTGACAACATACTTATAGCGGTCGGTATTTACATCATGCATAGACTGAACCCCTAGCTCAAGAACACGATCTTTGAGCCACTCACCTACCTCGGTCTGTTTCCAGTAGTTGAGAAATTTATCCAAATCTATAAGGTTTTCGATGCTAGAAGATATAACAGCACCCCTTGCTAAAACCTTGTAGCAATATATTTCGTTATTAAAAACCTTATAAGTATCAACCATTATAGATACTGACTATATTTCAATATAAACATCGTTTCTTTCTTGGGATCATCAAATGTTATTTTATAATTTTTCCCGCCAGAAAGTGAAGCACCGTAATTATCCATTAACCATTCAAGTTGGCTAAGAGGAAACTGGAGCCTTGTTATTTTCACTAATGTTTGATGAGAAAGCACTATCACTCTTTTAAGGTTTCCCACATCTGTTGTTTTTCAAATTCTGCACGTAATCCATGTGTATCCTTAATCCAAGACTCGACTATTTCATAACTACCGTGGGAACCGTTAGGTGCATTGTCACGAATCCACATAGCAATAGCCCAGAACATTTGTCGATTGTATTGATCAGCATTATATAAAGCTCTACTATAATCATACGCAAGCATCGCTGTTACAAATCCGCCAGGCGACAGTCCCTGTAATAGATAATCTCTAAGAGTCTTTTCGGTAAGAGGCGGAATAACCATGCCTGCGTAGCGCATGTCGGTTAATGTATTAAAATCAATCATAGTATATGTCCGTATTTGAGTAGGAATAATGTTTTAAGTTTTTTGTCTCTGAAATGCAGCCAACCATTCTCAACCCAAGCATCATACCGCTTTAACATATGACCCGGGGTAACTCTTTCTAAGCGAGCTTCTTCTGAAAAAGCATCGTAGACTTTGTGTGTCCACCGTATCATAGGTATTCACCATATCTAATTCTAAATAGGAACTCTTCCCGGGGTGTGTCGAATGCGAGTACCCAAAGATCAAACCTGTCCTGGTACATATCCAATTGAATGTTATGTTCTTTAAAAAAATTCACGGTAGTTTCTATGTTTCGGGTAAGACCCCCATAGCCCATTTCGTTTCTGATCTTAACTAAATCTTGAGGGTTTACTACTATCACAAGTATTCTGCAAATCTAAGTCTAAACGCAGTCTCTTCTTTTTCGTCCACGAAGGTTAAATGATAAGTGCCGTCGGAGTAGTATGTCATAGTATATCGAGGATCGCCATGAAGGAATTTAAGTTTGACTTGTTCCTCCATACTCAAAGTGCGATAATAATCAGCGATCTTACTCAGTTGATAATGATCTATATTAATCATAAGCACTCACTATATCTTAATTGAAATAAAGTTCGTTCGTTATCTGTTTTAAAATATATAACATACAATTTATTCTTTTCATCGTAATCTAGTTCAACGTTGAAATACTTGTCTATACCATCTTCAATGAACGGCGAGTCGGTTGTGTCAAATCCATTAGCAACTGCGTAATCACACATTTTATATAATATGCTTTCGTCAAATTTAATGTACCACGGCGTAGTTTTATATATTTTCATAGGTACTTGCCGAAATTTAATATAAAAATAGTTTGCATCCGGGGATCTTTAAACTCAATTCTATAGAAATTACCAAGTTTATCGAAACTCCAATCAATGTGGACTCTACATTTATAGTCGTTTATGAGTTTTACAAATCCATAAGAATCGATGATAGAATGATAAGCTGCGCCACTAATCTTCATAGGTACTCGCCAAATATTAAGTTGAAAAGCATTTCTTCTTTAGGATCTTCGAACTCATAGCGAAATACGAGACTCATCTCATGCCACACCTTAGTTTCTTTTACTGTTTTAAACAGGTATAGCTTATCTAGAACATGAGGTCTTAATCTATCAAGTTTAGATACTGGTATTTCGATCATAAGTATTCACTAAACGCCATTAAAAACATATTATAATACTTTTCATTCTTAAAGTCAATCTCTACCCATGATTCCCAATGATTCATCTGGTTACGATAGTGTACAATACCATATTGATTTTGAAAGTCTTCCCATTGACCCTCGCAATATGGATCATAGATACGATGAAACCGAGTGAACTTAAACCGTGCCTTATAGATATTCGCCATATTTAAGTTTGAATATTAATTCTGCGTTATCGTCTATGAAGTAAATGTCCCAATCAGTGTATAGTGCCAGTCTATGGGGTTTCATTTCCTTAATGCCATATATATCCACTAAGGCCTTTCTAAAGATATCCGCACCTTCGAGGATTGGTAGATCCTCTACTAACCTTTTAAACTGTTCGTTGTTTATAACTATCACAAGCATTGTCCATATTTTAGTTTGAATAGTGTTGCTTGTTTACTACTATTGAATGACAAAACCCAATAGTTATGGCGATTAACTCCATTAAAGTATCTAGTTGTTCCGTGTACTTGTACTGCTGTGATGTTATCTTCTTTCATGATTTCTATGAATTTGTCATGTTCCTCATGCGGTAGATAATGGCGATCACCTATGTATGTCATATATAGGTTAGATATCATCCACCAATCGTATATAATCAACCGGGTATCATCGTACAACCATTCGTAGTTCATGGGTGGTTTAATAAAAAGAAAGTTATGTCCTTATCATTTATAAAATACATTCTTAAAGAAGCAAATGATATGACATGAATAGTACAATTATACCGAGCTTCGATCCATTTGTACATCATTTCGGCTGTTACATCCATGTGAGGTCGCCCATCATAATTTGTGCTCCAATATTCTTCAACTATCGATACTTGTTGCCGTAACGATAAGTTAATAGAGGTCATGGGTGCTTCATTAGGAATATTGTTTTCCATTTGGGTTCTTCGAAGCTGATGTACCAAGCATTGTTCTTAACTGTTAGATAGCCGGCATACTGATTATAGATATAATCTCTCATAATAAACAAAGCATACATTTGGAGATACTCGAGATACTTATTAGAACTTAATTCCATAGCTTCACTAACAAGCCCACGTCGTTGTTCTGTGGTTAATAACATCATAATTGTTTCATTAGGTAATAGGTTTCCCACTTAGGGTCTTCGAATATGAGTTCAAGTTGATACCGGCCCTGTGAGTTTTCGCATCTAGCACGGTATTCCTGTTTAACATATTCATATGGCTGTAAATTTGTACCATTTTCTTCGTTATATAACCGTGCTTCATAGGCTAGGGCATACCAATCAGTTGTAGTAATCAGCATGGGTATTTTAATCTCCATAATGTTTCTTGCCTGGGATCTTCGAACACTAATTTGTAATCGAACCTACCTAACTTAACATTGTAATACTCTTGTATTGTATACGGACCCGGGAAGAAGTCTTGCATAAACGCTTCTACACCTTCTTTGTTTTTTCCGCGTAACCGAGCTTCTGCTAACATTTCTTGCCATGATTGGGTGGACCGTACATCAACCATGAACAACGGTACATATGGGCAATAAAATGCCCCTGTATCTATCGGTGTTGACCCTTTATATTTCACGACCACCTCAGTATAAACCAATCCCTATCCCGGGCCCTCTTAAAGTGAAAACATATATGAGTGTATATCAAAGTCTCCACAGTCCTTCCAGGTCGAACAGCACTAATATGCAAGTTCTCAAAGTTCCACTCCCACATTTGATCTATGATAGCATCTGAGGCCATAACCATAACATAATAGGGAAGAGGGTACCATTCATTATACCCAGTTTCTGTGATTTTGCTCATAGCCCATGTTTCTGTGATTTTGCTCATAGCCCATCATCACCCTCCACCGTATAAGTTAGTAGTTCTCGATCATGTATCCAATCGCCATACTTCAGTTCCATTATGGTTATATCGCGATCAGTATCCCCATAGTAATTAACGTCCACGTACTTACACTCCAACCCTTGATTTCCGGTAGTATAAAAACCCGAACGCCAATGTAAGGTCGCTAGAACCTCTCTGGGTGTGTTAAACTTGAGCCAGAACCTTTTGATTTTAAATGTGCCTTCTACTTTCATCTTTAAGACCACTTTAGGGCGAATAGGGTTTGTTTATTCGAGGTGAGCCCGGATACAGTCATACCTTCTCGTTTGCCCCCATTAGCATGAAGCCACTGATCCAACTCACCTACATTCTCCTGCCAGAACTTATAATTTTGGAGGACTATTATATGGTTGTAGATAAAGAAATTAGGTTTCTTCGCCATTGCCCCACTTTAACGCTATCATAGTTTCTAACTTTGCATTATTACAGAAAACGACTACTTGTCCGTTTCTAGTATCCTGATGCCAAACATAATCTTTTTCGAATGTATAGCCTTTATCCTTTAACCATTGGCTTACTATAAGTCCTGTGGTCATATCTCCGGGTATTCTAATCATATAGTTTACTCATTTATTATATACTCACTATACGCTATCTTAAACATATATGCAGCCTTTTCGGATTCAAATTGTACAACATCATATTCTTGACTAGTAATAATGCCCCATTCTATATGCCGTCGTTCGCAATCTCCGTTGAGAGGATAACGATTACACCAGTCGTACATATCTTCTGTTATTTTTGAAACTTTAATCCTATGCCTAAAGTAAGGATCGGCCCCTCCACCTCGTTCAAAGTATTTCATCCCCACCTCAGGGCAAACCAATTAGCATCCTTCTCTTTGGCAAATTGAAACGCCTTTTCGGAAGTCACCCACATGTTAACATTATCATACCCGAACTTTTCTATACACCACATTGCAGCCTCTAATCGATCAGGTAGAGGTAAATGATCCACAGGTACATCAAAATGTTTTCCCTCAACCATGACCGCTCCATTTTAACTCATACCACGTAGCATCTTCTTTCTTCTTAAAGTAAAACGAATCGGATTGAAACTCATAGAACCATCGTCCATTAGAACTGGGGCACCCAAATATCTCTTCGCACCAGTCAAAGTCTTCGGGGGAGTCGTTGTATGCTTTACAGACCCACCATCCCCATCGTTCTTTCATGACCACCTCAACTTAAACCAACTCATATCTGCGTGTGTTTTGAATACTATATAATAGTCTTCTTTAGTATGGGTAAAATGCCAAGTGTCCTTGAACGTTGACTGTAGCCACTCTTTGACATTCTCCTTAAGAACTATTTTAAGTGAATTCGGGTCAAACTCAATCAACGGATGACGTATGGCCGGAGCAAAGGTCGTGGGATCGAGATACGGGTATGCGTTATCTTTATCTATACGATATGCTACAACCATTCTAACTGCCAAAGTGTAAACAGTCGAGGACTTAACCAAAATATTCCGGAAAATGGTTCCTGCCAATCGATTTTTGAATGTTTCCTCACCCACATGGCCATCTCGGGTCCGGTCATAATTTCTTTCCAACCCGGGGGCTTATATTTTGCTGTAATATCTATCACATCCATTATGACCACCTCAATACAAACCAATCACGGTCCTTTTCATTTCTAAAATAAAACTTAAAACTTGATGCTACCCAATCTTCGTCGCTAAATGTTTCAAGACACCAATCAATCTGTTCTCTATGGATTCCATCAAATTTACTGTAATTAAATATTGATCCGGGACTCACTATGGGTTCGGCCCAATAAGGGTGTTCGATACCATCTGTGAATCCAATCTGTATCGAGGTAGGACTAATCATCGGCTGTACACCCACAATATCTTCTGCTATTATTTTAGATGACCAGTTTCGAATCACTGGTATAATAACAGAATTTATTTTGCGCTGTGTTTCAGTTTCCCCTACAACCTTTGCTAAATTATCTTCTATCAGTTTTGTTAACTTATCATTCATGCCCATTTTAGTAACAACATAGTATATTTCTTTCGCGCAGTTGCCAGATCCTTAAACTTCCAATCATAACCATCGTGACCGGCGATGTTTCTCAAGGGATCTACAATATCGCGTATTTCCTCTAGTTCGGCACTTGTAAACCACCCTTCAGTCTTGATCTTGTAGATAGCATGACCCTTACCCCGCTTCTTAGGATTCTTAACATTATCCTTAATCAGTGTAAACGCCCGTGATTTATGTATAACTTGCTTCATGTAACGATGTACCGTGCTTTAATAAAAATATAGTATAAAGTCTTTCGTCGAGAAATACAAGAAGTAAATCCTTGCCCGGATAGCCCTCAGGTTGCCAAAATTCATAACACTTGTAATCTTGTAATCGAAGAGTTGGATCTTTGATCAATTTCCGCCAACTGTTATAAGATAAGGGTATTTCTTTCATGACCACCTCAGTACAAACCAATCACGTTGTTTTTCAGATTCAAACTCAATTTTAAAACATTCTTCATCGATCCATTGTCCCCCAAACTGAATGGGAAGAGTCTGTATCACTATATCGGGAGTAGCACCCATATCGTATCCAGTCTCTTCCATTATACGTCGAAACATATTAGAGGGTACTTCGAGTACAACTGTCATGGCTAGTCTAGTTCGTCTGGGTTTGTGAGTACATCAAATATATCCCCGTATTCTACACCCGTTTCAACTTCGTGTGTCCAGGAAACATCATACCAAAACTCTCTTTTGTACACATAGTCAAGACATACTCGTCTCCCTTTAATAGTATACACAGGAAAGATAGCGTAGGTCCTGTGCCATCTATGCTTCTTGTTACGGGAGTCGCGGATTATCATATCTGGGTTATAGGTATTCACTGTACTTGAGTTTGAATAGGAGCTCGTCTTGTTCGGTTGGAAATATAAGACCCCATATGATTGTTTCTTTATCGTTGGCCCAATTCCTTACTACATCGATGTTGTGTTTCGAAAAGAATTCATGGGTATCTGCCACGAAGATCTTAGGATAGACGTAACCCATTGCATTTCGTACTTTGATCATCTTATTTGTTGTTATCAGTTCGATCATAGGTATTCGGCATACGTGAGTTTGAATAGAAATTCGGCTTTTTCATCCGGGAAACTTAAAGACCATACGTGCGTGTTTTGATCGTCGATCCAATGCTTGGTTAGTTCTATATCATGCCTCCTGAAGAATCGTGCCGTTTTCTCATTAGGATGGTCAACAGGGTATCCCATAGCATTACGTACCTTCAGCATCTTGTGTGTTGATATCAGTTCGATCATAGTAAGTGGCCAAATTGTAATAAAAATAGGGTCTCGTGTTGCTCTGTTTCAAAGGTAAGATCATAACTAAAATTCCTATGATCTGCTGTTAGTGTCATCCCCCAACGTTCTCGAGCCTCTGTTTCAAAATTAGGATACAGAATATCACTCTCGGTAAAAATCTTATTCATTGTGATATACATGATCTTCATAGGTATTGTCCATACTTGAGTCTAAAGACTGTTTCTTGTTCGGGTCTGTCAAAATGTAGTTGCCACGTTACTAGAAGGTGCCCGGACTTAATTTCAATAGTTTGGCTCTCGAAAAATCTAATAGTTTCCGTGAGGCCGAGCCCTGTTGTGTTGCCCATTGCATCTCGAAGTTCAAATAGTGTATCGGTAAAAACTTCTATCATGACCACCTCAACAAGAACCATTCATAATCTGCTTGGGATCTAAACTCTACTCGATTATGCTCTGTATTTGTGTATGAAGCATTCCAGTTCTTTTGGAGATCGTCATTAACTATCTTGGCCCACTCATCTAGGGGGATGAGATCATACATATCAAGTGATTGTATATACCTAACCCACCATCTCATTTGCCAGGTGCTCACTTTGTATGTCATGACCACCTCAACAAGAACCAATCACGGTCCTTGACATCTCTAAAATGAAACGTTGTGAACCCACTCTTACGCCACCGTCTTTGGATCTTATGACCCGGTGATTGAGGCGCCCCAAACTGTATTGCACACCAACATACAACATCATCAATCTCATCTTCAGGGAACACATCATCACCAAATATAGTAGGCCGGGTAGTATATGGTAACGCGGCCCAATACCAATAACCCGGAAAGTGAAATTCAACTAGGCCTTCGCCAATCGCTACTTCATCAAGCATTATGACCACCTCAATTTAAACCAAGTATATAATTTGGGCTGCAAGTAATACACATTATACTTTGGTTTCATTGTTCTCCACAAGTCAGTTGGCTGATTTTGAATCCACTCGTGTAGTTCAGGAGTTTCGCGGAACGTACGAAAATCTAGATCATCAAAACAATTAACCACAGAAGCATAGATAAACAATTCATATTCACCGTTTCTTGGCATCATTTTATGACCACCTCAATATAAACCAATCACGGTCCTGCTCAGATTCAAACTCAAGATAATCTCGCCCCCGATATATGAGGCTGGGCTGATTCATTGTTGCATTATATAACTTCAGTCGTCGATTTCTCTCAAAGAGTCGATGCTCATTGGGTAAGTCATTTAAAAAATTCTGCCACCACATTTCACAGTCATCTAACGTGATTATGGCATTGTCACCCTTGTTACAGATTTTTAAGATCATACGTTCGTAAAATCCCATTTAGTACGTGTGAGATTAAATTTTTGGGAGTATTTTAATTTAAACCATGTTAGATCTGCTTGATTATGAAACCCAATACATTCTCCATAACTACTTAAAACGTGTTTAAACTTTTGCGAAATCTTGTAATCATTTCGCTGAATCCATAGTAGATCTTCACGGTCCATCCATACTGTATTCAAAAAATGACCGTATTCGTTAATGAACCAAGTAGCAGTTTCTAAATCGTCGAGCCATAGATAATACTCGTTATTAGATCCTGTTTTGACTGTGTGTATCTTTTGCTTTTGGCCAGCTAATCTAATAGCAATAATATTAAATGTGTCTTGCGATATCGTGATCATAATATATCCTATAACAAAAAATTAAAATAAGAGAGGCCCCGCTGTAAACTTTTAACATAACATAGGCCCCGCTGTAGCTTATTATATACACACATACATACACAACTTATACATATAGAAAGAATCGAATACTTATATACTATACACACATACAAAGAACAATACACATACAACTGATGATAGCGTATACACACACAGTTGTCAACCCCACTGTATATAGAACGCTACTAGTACTATAGGCCCCGCTGTTACAGTCTACATATACACACATACAAAAGCAAAACACTTATATACACACAGGCCCCGCTGTTACGAACTACACACTACACACACGTACATACACACTTATATACATACTACGAAAACATGTGTGTATGTGTGAGTATATAAGAAAGAGTGATGAGTATTTGAGAGAGAGTGATGAGTATTTGAGAGAGGCAAGAGACTATTTGAGACTATTTGAAAGAACTATGCCCCTCCCTGGTTCACGACTCTAGATTCTACTATTATATACTCTTTTAATAACTTTGTCAAATCGCTCTCGTGAATCAGAACCTAAAAACGACCACACAAAACCACACAATTCTACACTTTTCCACACAATTCTACACTTTTCACGGTTGCAGATTCTATTAAATACATGTATACTACAATGGGGGACCGTGATGTCATTAGAAGACTATAACATGGAAAACATCACACATGTACGGATAGATGATCGTGGATTCAGTGTGTATATAAGTGTATGTTAC
>Ga0208260_1000041_pt1 | contig 49540 bp, 35 predicted proteins | sample CryBogCBH18Aug09_FD_184619 | JGI IMG/M metagenome (GOLD analysis project Ga0208260, IMG submission 184619) | Freshwater microbial communities from Crystal Bog, Wisconsin, USA - CBH18Aug09 (SPAdes) | ecosystem: Environmental > Aquatic > Freshwater > Lake | place: Crystal Bog, Wisconsin, USA...
CTTAGAGATCATGGCACTCTCAGCGAGCTCACTCATCCGGATCTGACGATCTGGCGCTTCACTCAGGTGCACGAGGATCTCATAATCAGACATGGATAGCTCATGAGGAGCAAGGTCGACCTCCATGGCATCCCAAAGACGGCGCGAGGCGACGATATAAGAACGCCAAGCCTTCAACTCCTTAGGTGAGAGCCACTTTGGCTCTATCTTTTTGGTGGTCATGCGCCAATCCTACTTTGTTATTGATTTACTTGAAAGTTGAATTACTTTCGACACGAGGGCCTTGCGCCGGTCTAATAGGCTTACATCATGACATCTCAGAATGAACTCACCAGCGGAATCCTGCACGACAATTTTGATTCCTCAGTTTCTCCCCGCTCAGATTTCTTCCGCTACGTCAATGGAACGTGGCTCAAGACATTTGAAATCCCGGGCCATTTCTCTGGTTACAGCTGTGCTCACGTTCTCTTCGAACAGAGTGAGTTGCAGGTCCGCACCATCATCGAGGATTTCTCGAACGCCAAGAGCGAACCTGGCACAAATGCGCAGAAGATCGGTGACCTCTTCCACTCCTTTATGGATGAAGAGCGCATCGAATCTCTTGGGGTAAGCCCGATCGCAGGTGATATCGCTCGGGCATTGGCGATTTCGAGTTCTGCCGAGCTCTTAGAAGCGCTCGGTGAATTTGAGGCGCGTGGACTTGGTGGTCTCTTTGGGATCGGCGTGGAGATCGATGCGCATGACGTAACACGTTATGTCATGTACATGTCTCAGGGAGGAATCAGCCTGCCGGATGAGGCTTACTACCGCGAAGAGCAGCACGCGGGAATTCGTGAGGCCTTCCTTAAGCATGTATCAAAAATGCTCACTCTCGCGGGTGTAGAGGGCGCCGAAGAGCACGCCGCTCGAGTTCTCGCACTAGAGACTCAGATCGCCGCCAATCATTTCGACCAGGTAAAGGATCGCGATGCGAGTCTGACCCTCAACGCCTTCTCCTTCTCTGGCCTCAAAGAGTTGAGTCCAGGGTTTGATTGGGAGCTCTGGATGCGGTCAGCGGAAGTCCCCCCTCGCGTTATGGAAGACTTAATCGTTCAACAGCCTTCGCATTTTGAAGGTATCTCGATGCTAATCCAAAACTTTGATCGCGACTCATGGAGCTCTTGGTTAGCCTGGCAGGTCATCTCGGGGAGCGCGCCGTACCTCTCGAAGGCCTTTGTCGAAGAGCGCTTTGATTTTTATGGACGGACCCTCTCGGGAACTCAAGAGTTGCGCGATCGCTGGAAGCGCGGAGTAGCGCTCGTGGAAGGCGCACTGGGTGAGGCGATCGGGCAGGAGTACGTCAATCGCCACTTCCCGCCTGCCGCTAAAGAGCGCATGGTAAAACTAGTTGCCAATCTCATCGAGGCCTATCGGATTGATATCGAAAAGCTCTCCTGGATGAGCGAGCAGACCCGCGAAAAGGCTCTAGAAAAGTTGAGTAAGTTCACTCCGAAAATTGGCTACCCGGACAAGTGGCGCGACTACTCAAAGCTCACCATCGTCCCCGATGATCTGATGGCGAATCTTGAGGCGACCTCTAAGTTCGCCCAGGAGTACAACTTCTCCAAAATTGGAACTCCTATCGACCGCACTGAATGGCAGATGACTCCGCAGACCGTCAACGCTTACTACCACCCTTACTACAACGAAATCGTTTTCCCCGCCGGAATCTTGCAGCCTCCATTCTTCGATCTCGACGCTGACGATGCCGTCAATTACGGGGCGATCGGAGCAGTTATTGGTCACGAGATCGGACATGGCTTTGACGATCAAGGCTCTAAGTTCGATGGGGATGGGACATTTAATAATTGGTGGTTGGATGAAGATCTAGAAAGATTTGAAGCGCTAACCAAGAAACTCATCGATCAATATGAGGTGCTACATCCGACAGACGCCCCAGATGTACACGTCAACGGAGCCCTCACAATCGGTGAGAACATCGGAGATCTAGGTGGCCTTTGCGTTGCTCTAGAGGCCTATCAACTTTCCTTAGAGGGCACTTCTGCGCCCGTTATTGACGGCCTTACGGGTGAGCAGCGCTTCTTTATCGGGTGGGCACAAAGTTGGAATGGTAAGTACCGACCCGAAGAGGTTAGGCGTCGAATCGCCATCGATCCGCACTCCCCCGAAGAATTTCGTTGCAACCAAATCCTGAAGAATCTTCCAGAGTTCTATGAGGCCTTTGGGGTCGTCGAAGGGGATCCGCTCTGGTTGCCAGAGTCGGAGAGAGTTCGGATCTGGTAGTTACTTAGAAGCGAGGCGAGCTTCGCGGCGCAACTTCTGCTCTGCAGGATCTGGCACAGGTACAGCGCCGATCAGACGTTGCGTGTACGGATCCTTAGGGTGCTTCAAGATCTGATCGCGATCGCCAACTTCTACCAACTTGCCGTTCTGCATTACCGCGATGCGGTGGGCCAAGATATCGACAACGCCTAGATCGTGGCTGATGAAGAGGCAGGCGAACTTCAGTTGACCTTGCAACTCTTGTAGCAGCTCCAAAAAGCGCGCCTGAACCGATACATCCAAGGCCGATGTTGGTTCATCTGCAATCAAGATATCGGGAGTTAAAGCCAGTGCACGCGCGATTCCAACGCGTTGGCGCTGTCCACCAGAGAGCTCGTGGGGATAACGGTTCCGGTAGCTGCGCGGCAGTTCGACACTGGCGAGCAGATCTTCTACGCGCTTATCCAATTCCTTATCCTTCGCAATCTTCGCAAGGAAGAGCGGCTCGCCGATGCTCTCACCGATTGGCAGGCGTGGATTGAGTGAGCTCGCTGGATCTTGAAAGACGATGCCGGTGCTGCGGCGGATAGAGCGGAGATCCTTTTGGGAAGCCCCACTGATGTCTTGCCCTACAACTTCGAGTTTTCCAGACTTAATCGGAAGTAAGCCGATTGATGCACGTCCAACTGTCGTCTTGCCTGAGCCCGATTCACCAACGAGTCCGACGATCTCGCCAGGGAAAATTTCGAGAGAGAAATCTTCTACAGCTACGAAGGCAGGGATCCGTCCACGCTTTGGGTATTCGATCGTGACATTGGATAATTTCAATACTGGTTGCGCAGCCGCCTGGCTGGGCTCCAAAACGCGCATCTTGGTGCTGCCCAGTTTCGGCACTGATGCCAGAAGTTGTTGCGTGTAAGGATGTGTAGGGCGGTTAAAAATCTGGTCGGCGGTTCCGTGCTCCACGGTGTGACCACTCTGCATCACCATGATCTCATCGGCCATATCGGCTACGACGCCCATATCGTGAGTGATGAGCAGAATTCCGGAATTCAAACGGGTGCGTAGCCCACGCATCAGATCCAAGATTTCGGCCTGGACCGTTACATCGAGAGCAGTAGTCGGTTCATCTGCAATCAAGAGGGCCGGATCGCAGGCCAGAGCCTGAGCGATCATCGCGCGCTGACGCTGTCCGCCAGAAAGTTGGTGTGGGTACTTATCTACTGAGCGCTCAGGGTCCGGAATTTCGACCATCCCGATCAACTCGATGGCACGAGTCCGCGCCTCAGTTGGGCCAATATCGAAGTGATTGCGCAACGTTTCCATGATCTGGAAACCAATGGTGTAAACCGGATTCAGGGCAGTCATAGGCTCCTGAAAGATGTATGCAACTTCTTTGCCGCGATACCTCTGTAGTGTCTGAATCGGTGCACCAAGCACCTCTTCGCCCTTCACCTTGATGCTGCCTGTTACGCGAGCATTTGAGGCTAACAAGCTCATGATCGCCATGGCCACGGTGGACTTGCCGGAACCTGACTCACCCACAATTGCCAAAGTTTTACCGGCGTTTACCTCGAAATCGATATCGACTGCTGCGGGGTACCAGACGCCATCCACCCAGAACTCAACGGAGAGATCTGAAACCTTAAGTACTGGTGAGGACATTTAGCGAACCGCCTTAATTGAGTCTGTCGACAAGTGTGAAAGGATTGTTGAATGAATAACGTCGAAACTTATCGACCTCGCGCCAATCTGATCTTTGCCGGAATTGGCATCGTGCTCTGCGGACTCTTCATTTGGTCGAGTTTCTACCAGGGTGGCGTAAAGAGCGAAACCACCAGCACTCTCGTAGCGCTCTTCGTCCTGGTAAGTATTTATATCTTTGTGATTCGTCCCAAGGTGACCTTTAGCGACGAGGGGGTTGTAATTACCAATCCGCTTGAAGTGATCACCATCGGTTGGGCTGACGTCACCGCGATGGATACTCGTTGGGCGCTCTCTCTCGAGACTAAAGAATTTACTGTAAGCGCCTGGGCCGCGACTGCCTCGGGTCGCCATCGTCGCAATATCCATCACTCCGAAATTAAGGGGCTTGATGTCGACCATGGCGGCAGCATGAGAGTGGGCGACTCCCCTCACTTGGATAGTGGCGCCACTGCTTATCGAGCAAGAGTTCGCCTGAAGCGCTTTGAGAGTGCCGTGAACCAAAAGTCCCTCACGACGAGGAGACATCGTCAATTGCTGCCTCTGATCCTCGCGCTGACAGCTCTCGTGGCTGCGATTTTGATTAATCTTGTAGGACATTAATAGCTCTACTTCTTAACCGCGGTCTGACGCTCAGCAGCTCTATCTTTTCGAGAGATACGTCGGCGCTGGCGCGGATCGAAGGCATCGCGAAGTCCATCACCGATGAAGTTAACGGAGAGGGCGACAATAATGATGATCAAGCCCGGGTACCAGAAGAGCCAAGGACGAGTTGTAAAGGAGTCTTGATATTGACTAATCAAGAGTCCGAGTGAGACGTCTGGAGGAACGACGCCAAAACCAAGGTAGCTCAGGGCCGCTTCAAGAAGAATCGCACCAGACATCAGCAAAGTAACGTTGACGATGATCACGCCGATGGCGTTGGGAAGAATGTGCTTGAAGATAATGCGACGATTACTTGCGCCAGCAACCCGCGCTGCATCAACGAATTCTCTCTCTCGCAGTGTCAAGAAGTCTCCACGGACAAGCCGGGAGAGTCCACCCCATGTCACAAGGCCAAGGAAGAGAGCCAGGAAGAGCACACCTTTGCTTCCAAAGTGATAGCCCAAGACAGAACCAAGGACAATTACAGGGATCGTGATAATAAAATCAACGAGACGCATCAAAGCGGCATCTCGCGTACCGCGATAGAACCCAGCGATAGCGCCAACGACGATTCCGAGGAATCCCGCGACTAAACCAATAACAACCATTACCTCGATGGAACGCTCTGCCCCGCGCATTACTAAGGAGAAGTAGTCACGACCCAGATCGTCCTGGCCAAAGGGGTGATCCCCTAAGCCAAAGTGCTTACCTGGAATCAGGCTAAGGGTCGGGCAACCAGGAAGCTCGATGGAGCAACCTTCCGTGCGGAGAGTAGGTAGATCGGTGATCTTATATTTCCACCAGCCGCCATAACCGACTCCGAAGACTTTAAATCCCAACGCACTAAATACGAAGACGATCAGAGTGAAGAGGACAACCATTGAAATGAGCGCACCCCGGTGTCGGAAGAAGCGCTTCATCACGATCTGGCCTTGACTCAGGCCTTCGGTCTCCTTATTAAAGATATCGCTCTCGGGGTCAACCTCAACTAATTTAGACCTACGTTTAAACAAAGATGCCATTATTTTTTACCTACCACTCTGATACGAGGATCTAGGGCCGAATAGAGAAGGTCTGCCGCTAGGTTCGCGAGGATTACTAGCGAAGCGGTGAAGAGGAAGACTCCCATTAACAGGTTCAAATCCTGATTGTGCACCGCTTGATTGAAAAGAGTTCCCATACCGTGCCAAGCAAAGACATTCTCCGTGATGATCGCCCCACTCATAATCGAGGCAAAATCCACGACGAGAATTGTCGTGATAGGGATCAAAGTGTTTCGGAAAGCGTGACGCATGATCACGGTGCGCTCCGACAACCCTTTGGCGCGAGCCGTGCGAATGTAATCCTGATTCATAACCTCCAGCATCGTGCCGCGTGAATAGCGCACGTAGCCAGCCATGGTTATCAGAATCAGCGCGATTGTTGGTAGGACCAAATGCAGAACAGTGTCTAGCGAGGAGAACCAAAAGTTTCCGCTAGGTAGCAAGCTATTTGCCTCACTGATTGTTGGAATTGGTCGCTGATGGATCGCATCACTGTTGATGTAGGGCACCCACGTCTTCATTAGTTTGTCGATAATGAAGAGAATTCCAACGAAGATAGAGGTAATGATGCTGGTGCGAATCACGGGCCGACGATCGATCTTCGTAAAGTAGTAAGGCACTCCGGTGGCAATAGCTACCGTGACCATCGCCATTACGAGGATTGTAAGGAGATTTGGGAAGCGCTTGAGGAAGTACTCAACAGGAAAGTAGAGGACGAGCCCGATTGCCACGACAGTGACAGATGAGCGCAAGGCCGCCTTGTTGCCTATGCCCGTTGAAAGGTAAGTGACCGCCACAGCAAAGCCCAGACCCAAAATAAACATCATGATCGGTCCAAGACCTGGGTGAGTAAACCACTTACTGAGGCTTAGATAGGTTAGGAAGAGGGCGGTTGCGGCTGTCGCAAATCCGAATATTGAGAAGACTCGCTTGCGGCTACCGCTAATTACTGCAGCCCAGAAGAAACCAGAAACTGCTGACGCCGAGAGAATCCAAAGCGGAGCGATCTTTCCATTCACGAGGAAATTATTGAAGCTGATCGCGAGGTATTCCTTCAACAACACTGCGACCCAGAAAATAGGTAACGAGTACATCAAGAAAGCAAAGAAAGTCATCGCATAGTCAAAGCGGCTGTACTGGCGAAGCGCCGAGACGATTCCGATGCCGAGACCAAAAATTACGGCGAGGATAAATGACAAGAGGATGAGGCGAATTGTGATCGGAATTGCATTAGAGATCGCCGTGCTTACTGGATTGTGATCGCGAGTCAGACCAAGGTCGATGTGTCCGGTGAAGACTTTACCAATCCCCTTAAGCCAAATGAAGTAGCGGGCTGGAGGCGGCACATTAAGGTGCAGTTCACGAATGAGCGCGATCAACTTCTGATGGACCTGCGGGTTGGTGCTCGATCGCAGACCTTCGGTTGGATCGCCTGCATAAGCAGCCGCGTTATAGATCAGGAAACTTGATCCAAAGAGAATTACAAACATCGCCGCGATACGTCGGCTGATATAGGCGATCATGAAACCCTCTGTTCTTCGTTGAAATCAAAAGAGATTAATAAGCAAGTACATTCTAAATTTTAAAAGAAGTGGTGCTGGAGGTTATCCAGCACCACTTCTCAATCCCCTATCGGGGGTTACTAACGTGTGAGCACATGAATCGTGCGCTCAATTTTCTAAGAAGTGGCTAAAAGCCCTTGCTTAGAAGTGCCAGCTCCAGAAGTTCCAGAAGAGGCTTGGTGATAGAGGTGCAGGTACAACGTTCTGCAGTGCAGAGTTGTATGCAGTTACCTCTGGGTTCTGGAAGATACCCAAGAAGAATGCATCCTTAGCAACAGCCTGCTCGATCAGGATACGGTAACGATTGATGGTTGCCTGAGGGAGTGAGGTCTTCTGCAAAGCATCGCAGTACTTATTGATATCTGGATCATTGATACCGGTGTAGTTAGAACCGCCACCAGCTTGGAAGATTCCGCATGCTTGAGCATCCTGTGGGTTTGCAGTCTGATCGAAGATGAAGAAGTGAGCGTCGTACTGAGTCGCCGTCAACTTTCCACCCCAACCAGCTGTTGCTGGTGCTGTGACCTTGAAGCCAGCTTGTGCCTCAGCAGCAATGACGAGCGCTGCTTCAGAGGTACGGCGGGTATTTCCTGGTGAGCCCCAGAGGAGGTTGATTGAGATTGGAGTGTTGCCGTTTCCAGCTGTTGGGTACCACTTCTTCACGAGGCGAAGAGCCTGTGCGGTGCGGTCAGCTTGTGAGCCACGGTTGAAGGCAGCCATTCCGTTAACGCTTGCAGAGTGATCGTAGTCAGGGTTACCTGGAAGGTTGATGACCGAGCCGAGAACTACAGCGTTTGGATTGATAGGTGCGATCAACTTCGAGACGATGTCTGCGCGTGGGTATGCAAGCAAGAATGCCTTACGTAGATCTGCAGCCTTCTGGCCACCTGACCATGCAAATGGGCCGGTGTATGTATCAGATCCGCTTGATGCAACGCGAAGCTCGATGTGCTCGAAAGCGAGTGAGCTTGAAGTGACAACCTTGGCAGATTGAATTGCCTTGAGCTGTGCAACAGCATCAGCTGTTGGCTGGCCTTGGTAGACATCAGCATCGCCATTAGCGAGTGCCTGTGCTGATGGAGAACCATCTGCAATGCCCTGCTTGATGACGAGGGTTGTGATGCCTGAAAGTGCAGGACCAGAGTTGTAGCTTGGGCTTGCGACCAATGTGATCTGGTTGCTATCGATTGACTTAACCTTGTAAGCACCGTTGTTGACGAGCAACAAAGGATTGGTTGAGCTATCAACAGTTGTGAAGTTGTAGCTGTTGCTCCAAATCTTGCCCATTGCGGTAAGTGCCTTGGTGTTCTTGGAAGTTACATCTGAGATGAACTTCGCATTAGCTGCGGTTCCATCTGCAACTGTTCCAAGGCTGGTCTTGCCAGCGGCCAACTCTTCAAGAGCGTGAGCAGACATAGGCTCAAGTGATGGGCCGTTGAGGAGGTAATCAGGGATCTGTGAGTCATACTTAACAGTGATGCTCATGCCATCTTTGCTGATTGTTGGAATGCCTGCGACGTGTGAGTCGTAAACGCCACCGTAGTTGACAGAGTTGAATGCGCTACCGGCTGAGCTTGATGGATCGCCGAGGCCAGCTGACTTTGAGTAATCAGAGCTGGTTGTGACGTGCCACAAGAGGAGATCTGCAGCGGTGATTGGTACTCCATCAGACCAGACGCGTCCTGGTGCGATTGTGTATGTAACTTCAAAATCAGTTGGAGTGTTCTTCGTGACCTTCCAAGTAGCGAGCTTTGGATTAGGGACGATGTTCAACTTATCGTCGTAGTAGAAGAAGTTCTGTCCTGTGAGGTACTGAACGTCACCGTTGATGACGATATTCGTATCTGGGGTGATGTTGTTGTACGAGGTAAAGGTATTACTCTCGATGGCGACGACGGTGCTGCGGGCATCAGCATGTGCTGGTACGGCAACAAAGCCGATTAGCGCGACTGACGCTGCGGAGACCGCGGCGACAATAGAGCGCGTCTTCAGGCGTGCTTTCATGTTTTCTCCTTAATAGGTGAGCAATCCAAATTCGCCTAGCGTTCACTAAGACTTCATTGGAGAGCACGAGGGGTACCAAGTGGGGGTTATCTTGCCCTATTTGTCCAATTATTTTCAATAGACTGGGAGCGTGACCCATAACATTCCGCTGAGAGAATCCTTCTCTTTCACCGAAAAGAGGCAGCTCGACGGAAAAATGGGTCGAACTGGAACTATCTCCACCCCGCACGGCCAGATTCAGACCCCAGCCTTCATACCAGTGGGGACCAAGGCGACCGTTAAAGGGGTGCTGCCGGAGTCGATTTCTGCCCTTGGCGGTCAGGCCGTTCTGGCCAACGCCTACCACCTCTACCTCCAGCCCGGTCCAGAGGTCGTGGACGAGGCGGGCGGTCTAGGAGCTTTCATGAATTGGCGCGGCCCCACCTTCACCGATAGCGGGGGGTTTCAGGTTCTCTCCCTCGGGGTTGGTTTCAAGAAGGTCATTGCCATGGATACCGAGACCTTCCGCTCTGATGAGGTCATTGCCGAAAATAAGGAGCGCTTAGCTCACGTTGATGATGACGGAGTCACCTTTAAATCTCACCTCGATGGCTCCATGCATCGCTTTACCCCTGAAATCTCCATGCAGGTGCAGCACCAGCTCGGGGCTGACATCATCTTTGCTTTTGATGAGTGCACCACGCTTCATAACACCCGGGGCTACCAAGAGCGTTCGCTGGAGCGGACCCGACTTTGGGCCAAGCGCTGTCTCGTCGAACATGGTCGGCTGACCCGCGAGCGCACTCATCGCCCTTATCAAGCTCTCTTTGGGGTGCTCCAGGGCGCTCAGTACGAAGATCTACGGCGCAAGGCAGCCCGCGATTTGGCCGCTCTGGATGAGGATGGGATTAGCTTTGATGGATTCGGCCTAGGCGGAGCCTTGGACAAGGAGAAGCTAGGGACGATCGTCGAATGGATGTGCGAGGAACTCCCCCGCGATAAGCCGCGCCACCTCTTGGGGATCGGTGAACCAGATGACCTCTTTATTGGCGTAGAGAATGGCGCAGATACTTTCGATTGCGTCGCCCCCAGCCGCCAAGCGCGCACGAGCGCCGTCTTTACGATCGACGGCCGAGTAAACCTGAGCAACTCCAAGTATCAGCGCCAATTTGCGCCGATTGATGAGCAATGTGATTGCTATACCTGCAGCCATTACACAGCGGCATATGTTGCGCACTTATTTAGAGCTAAGGAGATGGTCGCTAGCACCTTAGCCACGATCCATAACGAGAGATTTATCGTTCGTTTAGTTGACCAGATGCGCGCATCAATCGAAAGTGGAGAGTTCTTCGATTTTAAGCGGGAATTTCTGGGGCGCTTTTACGCAAACACTCCAAGTCGTCAGGCAACTTGAAAAGAGCGCTTAGAAAGACCTAACCAGTAGCCCTCGATCTGGGTCGCTGGGGCAACATCAGCCTTCGTCGCCGCACCTAAAGTGATAAAGATCGGTGCGAAGTGTTCTACGGTCGGATGGGCGTATGGCATGCCCGGAGCGAGAGCCTTGTAATTCATCAACTCATCGACCGCACCACGTTCCAAGACCTCCTTGGCCCACAAATCGAACTCCACGCTCCATCCTGGTGGCGTCGCATCGATGCTGAAGTCTCTGAGGAAGGGCAGTCCATGCGTAAGAAAACCGCTGCCGACAATTAACACGCCCTCTTCGCGCAGTGGAGCCAACTGTTGACCAATCTTGAAGAGCTTCTCTGGATCATGCGTCGGGATCGACATCTGCAGGACCGGGATATCAGCGTCGGGGTACATCTTTAGCAAAGGTACATAAGCCCCGTGATCAAGGCCGCGATTTGGTTGTTCGGCAACTGGTTCGGTGAGCAGGCCTTTGATCCGAGCGGCTAACTCTGGCGCCCCCGGGGCGCGATATTGCAGGTTGTAATACTTAGGTGCGAAGCCGCCAAAGTCATAGATCAGAGGGGTCTGTCCCGAGGTGGTACCGAGGGAGAGAGGCGCAGATTCCCAGTGGGCGCTGACGATCAAAATCGCTGATGGTCGCTCTAACTCTTTGCCCCATGATTCGAGCTGGGAGCTCCATAGTGAATCATCTAAAAGTGGAGGCGCGCCGTGTCCGATATAGAGAGCTGGGGTCAGTGACATGGTTAGATTTTAGCAGATAGTTGAAAATTCAACTATCTAGCCGACCGTTCTCGCGATGCGCTCCCGCGCCACCTCTTGGCTCGGGGATTCCTTTCCGAGCGCCAAACTCAATAACTTCAGGAGGACCGCACAGAGCCAGCGCCACCCCTTATTGACCGGTTTTAACCCCAGAATCTTCCGTTGCGCGGGGGTTAGAGTGGAAATCGCTGTCTTGGCCAGGACGAGATAGAACATCAGTGCAGGTAAGCCCAAGGGCGGTTTCAAGATGAATTTAACGACATCGGCTGTCGCGGCACTCGTCGCCAGATCGTTCGCTTGAAAATCATCCATCGCCGCCTTGAGCTCTGCGACGCTTTGAGGAGCGTTTGTTAAACCGAGGCCCGTGGCGCTCTTACTCCACTCTCTGACATAAGCATCGGCGCCCTCATCGATGGGATATCCAAAAGTTTGATGAGCCGTTAAAAATGAATCTGTAAATGCGCAGTGCACCCACAGGAGATAGCGCGGATCTGCCGCGCGATAAGGCTTGACCTCACCCGATTTGCTAGTGAACTCCCCCTGTACGTGACCGTGCATGGAATTTACGCGGGCGGCCTCTTTAGCGATCGCTTCCGTCGAACCAAAAGTGGTGATCGTCAGCCAACGCGATGTGCCGGCTAACCGACCGAGCGGATCGCTCTCGTAGCGCGAATGCTGACTCACTCCAGTCAGAGCGGCAGGGTGTGCCGCCTGTAGAAGGAGCGCCCGAATTCCTCCCACGAGGGTCGCCACAGTTCCATGCACTTGCCAGACGGCACTGCCAGGACCGAAGAGTCCAACTCCTTCGCCATGCGCAATAAGTTTGACCCAGTCGGGTCGACCATCAGGTGATCCCGAGACTATCTCTCGAAATTTATTAGCAACGCGGGTTTTCATAATCAATTAACTCGTCTTCTTACTCGCCAATCGCCTCACGAAGTTGATTGGCATGATCTACAGGATGGCTCGTATACATATGCAGCCAATCTTCCAGGGTGAGCGTCCCTCGCTCGCTATGGATGGCAAATTTCGCAAGATCGCTCTCTGCCAAATTTTGCAAGACTTCTAGTGAAGAAGCGCGGGCCGCCTTATAAAGCGCGAGCGAGTTCTCAATTGGGAAGGTGCGATACCCCAGCGCTGCACACTCCGACCATGCCTCTTCGTCGTATCCCAAGATTTGCGTGCCTGGCTGCGCGAGAATTCGGCGCAAACGCGCAGCGGATTGAGACTCACTATCGGCCATGTGGTGAATTATCTGGCGCGGCGTCCATCCTGCATGATCTGCCTTATCGATGTTCTCGGGCGTAATCAGGGCAACAGTTTCAATAAAAACTGCTGTCGCAGCTTTGTAACTCTGGGCATAATCATGGATGGTCATGCCCAAAGCGTACAGAAGTTAAAGATTTTCCTCCTGATAGTAATTCTTCCAAACCAGTCGGTGAATCTTGATCTTGTAAGGAAGCGATCGAATACCTGGTATCAACGGCATGCAGATCAATCCAAGCGAGAGCGCTCCCATGATCACCATGATCCACGCATCAGCATTAGCTCCAAAGGGGTGGTTATCCCCATTATTAAATGGCGGAATCTGATACCAGAACGAGTACAACCAGAGCCAAGCTTGGCCTGGATAGCGACCTGTCTCATTCATCATTCCCCACGTGGAACCTTGCAGATTCGATGCTGTGCTCTGATCGTTGAAGTAACTTCCATCACCTAAGAAGAGAGTCTGCTTGGTGTAATCGCTTTGGAAGTAATTTCCTTGTGAGAGAAGAGCGCCGTCAAGCGAGCCCGCCTGTGCCATTGTGAGCAAACCTCCAGCGAGCTGTGGAACCGGCCCATAGTTGCCGGCAGGAACCTTCGTTGGATCCTGATTTGCCTTGGTGAGCGCATTGTCATAATTCGTCGCCCATGCGGCTTGCGTCTTCGCGTCACTCCCCTGCCACTGCTTGAGCGCATCAGCAACGGGTGTTGCATTTGCGACAGTTGTGAGCGGCGTGATGACAAAATCATTGACCGTATCGATTGGGTGCGTGACTCCAGCAATCTTGGCCAGATGTAGAGGGCCTAAGTTCACTCCATCCGATGCCGTGTTGTAGGGAGCACCATAGCCAGCAGTTCCGCTGCTACCAGCGAGCTCTTGCACAGCTGTTGCATAGAAATCTGCAGGAGCAGCTACTGCCCATTGTTTGAATGTGATCTGCTTGTCATCTGGAGATCCAAAGAGAGTTGAAAGCGCCGTGAGGATGATGGTCAAAATGAGAACTGCGACTACTCCCTCTTTGATGAGGTCATAGCGACGAACTCTTCCGCTCCAAGGTGCTGCCTCTAACTCAGCGCGACGGTCGCTCATTTGCGCTCCCCCAACTCTTTGTTAAATGCATCAATCGGAGGTACGACGCCTTTAGCTCGAACGAGGAGCACGTGAATGATCGTGATTACTCCGATGATGACTGGAAGGAAGGCAACGTGGAGCAGGATCATCTGTCCGAAGTTCGTCACATTAAATCGTGATCCGATTCCCACCGAGTTGAAACCATCCTTGGCCTCATAGGAGATCCACTGTGAATCGAAGTTGGTTTGAATAAGGTAGCCGGTGAATGCCGTTGCGATGGAACCTACGAAGGCGAGCGCACCAGTTATCCAGGTCAGGAGGCGACGACCGCGCCAAGCAGCCATCCAGAATTTGCCCCAAAGGTGAACCACCATGAAGATAAAGAAGAATTGGACGGACCAAAAGTGCATGCTATTTACAAAATGTCCCACCCTGGAGAAGTGGTACCAGCTTGCCCCCTCAAAGGAGAGAACAAGTCCTGAGGCAATGATCAGCGCGAGAGCTGCGAGAGTTGCCACACCAAATAGGTAGATCCACGAGGCCACGTAGGCGGGCTGCGTATCAGGCAGTAACTTCTCGACGGGGAGATTCTTCTGCCAGCTCTTGCGGAGTTTGCTGGTCCACATCTCTTTCTCGATGTCAGTGCTCATTTTTGGCCACCTCCCTTCTTATTGTTTCCAGGGAACGGGAGAACCAGGGCTAGTCCAAAGAGGAGAAGCATCGAGAGGACGACGATGAGGTTGGTAATAGATATTTGGAACCAACCGAGGTGGATGTAGACCGCTCGGAGGTTCATGAAGTGCGAGAAGATACCCATGCGAAGAAGGTAGAACTCTTGGTCTAACAAAGGGGGCTTTTGAAAGAAATCTTTTATTATTGCGCTACAACTGAGTGCCAACACTCCTGCTAGAGTCCAGTATCGCAAGAACACGAGAGGGGGCCAAGATTGACTGATATAACGATCATGCAGCGTGAGCTCACCCCGTTTGAGCATTTAGTGCTCGACCTGCTCTGTAAGGGAATGTCTAACTCAGCCATAGCGCAGGAAACAGCGCATACCGAGAAGGTCATCGAAAATACCGTCTCCCGTTCGGCGCGAGTCTTCGGAATTACATCGGATGGAGACACCAACGTGCGCGTCCTACTCGCTCTCGCCTACCGGACCCATTTTGGCGATGCGGCATTCGATTCCTTTGGGCTCCCCTGCCAGCACTTGGCGCCCGGACCAGATGGAAAGATGTACTGCGCCCGCCACATTGAATAGTGCGTTTGAGTAAAGACTTATCGCAAGCCTCACAACTAGAGAAGAAGGAATAAATGAAAATTGCTGCGGGAATCTTTCTAGGTATCCATCTCTTGTCAGTGGCTGGAATCGTCGTCCTTTTACTTCTCCAGGCTGGTAAAGCGGTCAAGGTGGTTCCTAAGGGGCTAACCCATGCGGGTCTCACCGCACTCGTTGCCGGGATTGCAATGGTGGGAATTCGCCAATCTCAGCATCACACCGACGCTCATACCTATCCGCTCTATAACAACGGAACTATTGCCGTGAAGTTTGTCGTCCTCATTATCTTGTTAACCCTTGCATTTAAGAACGGCAAGAAGGAGTCCATCACTCGGCTGGAGTGGGCAACTTTGTTGGGACTCACCGTCCTCAATATCGGACTTGCAGGAACTCTCAAATAAATTGAGTGCGCTCCATGTTTTGATTCGCCCTCTAGAGGTTGAAGATAAAGAGCGCTGGCTGGAGCTGTGGCAGGGATATCTCACCTTTTATGAATCTGCCCTTACTGCAGAGCAAACCGAATTAACCTGGCGCCGGCTGCACGATCCCGAGTTCAATCTCCATGGATTGGTTGCAGTAGTTGATGGAAAAGTTATTGGACTTACACATTATCTATATCGGCCATCAAGTTGGGCCGTTAATGATTACTGCTATTTAGAGGATCTCTTTGTTGATCCCACGTTTCGTGGGGCTGGCGCCGGGCGGACACTCATCGACGCGGTGATAGTGGCCGCCCGTGCCAAGGAGTCGGGGCGGGTTTACTGGATGACTAAAGAGAGCAACACACGAGCCCGCGTCTTGTATGACTCGTATGCGCCGGCCTCTGAATTCGTCCAGTATCGCCTGCCCCAAACCTATTGACTTCTTCTATATGTAGTTTTTAGTTCGTAGCGTTACCGAACTCTTTTAAGCCTTCTCCTCCACGCGACGAGCGTGCATAAAGCCTAGGAAGGCAAGGATCAGGAAGAGGATTCCACCGAGGTAGGCAACGAGTGCTGCATACATGGCGATCTGTCCGATCTGCCAGAAGGCATATCCATAGAGCAGAAGTCCACGGAGGGTTGAACCGCGGAAGAGCAACTGCACTTGGTTAGCGAGGGCCGCATTGGTTGGATCAGCTTGAGCAGCTGCGCTCACCTGTGAATAAGTCTTCCCTCCAGCGATCTCGCTGAGGTGGACGGCGATGAAGTGATCGGCATAAACCTCAGCCTGACGACCTGTTGTCATCTCTTGCCCTGCATACTTTGCGATAAATGGCTGATCCTTAGCTGGGAGGCTAGTGATCGCACCGCTACCGGCTGCTGGGAAGGTGACATTCTGCTCGTGCAATTGCGTCTTCACCTGATCATTGGTGAAGGAATAGCCCCATGTCAGCAAGCCTCCTGCGAGGAGCAGGACCACTGCCAATAGGAGACCAGTAGTGCTGGCGACCTTGTCGATAAACTTTCTATTCACTTTGCTTTCCTTTCGTCGATGTAAGGAAATTGGTTAAAGACCTTGCGCTGCAAGAGACCTTCCGCGTTCCTCTCAGTGATAATTCTGTTTCTTCACAGTGCCTTTATGAAGGGAATCAAGCGGTGCTACCCCTCAGTGAAATGTGATCTAGGGAACTCTCAAGGAATGGTTGAGAGAAACGGTACAAAAAGTTGCTCCCGCTGGTGCGAAACGTAAGCAAAAACTGAGTAAGTTACAGGCACTCAACCCCTCACTAGCGAGGGACCCTCGGGAGGAAATCTTGAAGAAAACAGTTAAGTTCACTGCTCTCGCAGCGGCTTCAACACTTGCAATCTCTATGGTTGGAATTGTTGTCGCTCCTGCGTCACTCGCAGCTGCCGCAAAGCCAAAGGTCTGCTTGGCCCTTGATACCGGCGGAATCGACGATCACTCATTCAACGCTTCAGCTTGGGCTGGTGCACAATCAGTAGCAAGCAAGGCAACAGTTTCATACGTTGTTGCAGATGCAAATAACCCTGATTACACAGGCGAAGTAAAGTCACTCGTTGACGCAAAGTGCAACCTCATCATTGGTGTTGGATTCTTGATCACTTCAGCAATTGATGCTGCAGCTGTTGCTAACCCAACAATCAAGTTCGCACAGGTTGATGATCCAGGACTTGTTAACGGCAAGGCCGTTCCAAACCTTCGTGGTCTCACATTCGCAACAAACCAATCAGCATTCGTAGCTGGTTACCTTGCTGCTGGTTACTCCAAGACCGGTAAGGTCGCCACATACGGCGGAATCAACATTCCTCCAGTCTCCATCTACATGGATGGCTTTGCTCGCGGCGTTGCGTACTACAACGCACAAAAGGGCACAAAGGTCACAGTCCTCGGTTGGGATACCGCAAAGCAAGATGGCACCTTCGTGGGTGGCTTCAGCGATTCCAACAAGGCACTTCAAATCTCTAAGAACTTCGAACAACAGGGTGCGGATGTAATCTTCCCAGTTGCTGGTGGTCTTGAGAATGCAACTGCAGGCGAGTCTGTCACTTCTGGTAAGTCAGTCACCATCGGTGTTGACTCCGATATGTGGGGCCAAGTCACCGATTCAAAGGTGAAGGCAGTCATCCTTAACTCTGTAACAAAGGGCGTTGGCGCTTCAGTTGCAGCAGTTATCACTGACACAGTCAAGGGCAAGTTCAGCAACGTCCAGTACGTTGGAACTCTCGCTAACAAGGGAACCGGACTTGCTGGCTTCCATGACCTCGCTAAGAAGGTGCCTGCAAAGCTGCAACAAGAGCTTCGCTCATTGGCTTCTTCAATCAGCGCTGGCGCAGTGGATGTAACCAAGTAAGGCCTTACAAAAACTAGCACGTCTAAAAACCGAGAGAGTTATTTAATAACTCTCTCGGTTTTTTTGATAAAGATTGATTAAATAGGGTTTACATTCTCGAAGGGATCAACGTGTCACTAGAACTCCGCGGCATCACCAAGACTTTTGGTGCGCTGGTAGCCAATGATTCGATTGATCTTAAAGTCGAGACGGGTGAGATTCATGCCATTCTCGGCGAAAATGGCGCAGGCAAGTCCACCCTGATGAACATTGTGTACGGCTTAGTCGCCCCAGATAGCGGCGAAATTCTCGTCGATGGCGTAGTCAAGAAGATCTCAGAGCCGAGTGACGCCCTCGCATCAGGCATCGGTATGGTGCACCAACATTTCATGCTCGTCCCCGTTTTTACCGTGGCGGAAAATATCGTCCTCGGCCACGAGAAGACCGGCTTTGCTGGCCGCCTCGATCTCAATGAGGCGCGCGAGCGGATCAAGAAGGTCTCAGATCAATTTAATTTTGACGTCAATCCCGATGACCTTATTGAAGGTTTACCGGTTGGCGTGCAACAGCGCGTTGAGATTATCCGCGCCCTAATCTACGACGCGAAGGTGCTCATCCTTGACGAACCAACGGCGGTCCTTACTCCTCAAGAGACCGATGATCTCTTGAAAATCATGCAGGAGCTCAAAGCGCAAGGCACCTCCATTATCTTCATCACCCACAAATTGCGCGAAGTTAAAGCAGTTGCCGATCGCATCACCATCATCCGCCGCGGCAAGGTAGTAGGTAACGCCTCCCCTAGCGCCTCCCAGAACGAACTCGCTTCGCTGATGGTTGGCCGCGAAGTCGAATTAGCTCCCGACCGTGGTGCGCATGATGTCGGCGCGGAAGTCCTGGTGGTGAGCGATCTCTCCATTCTCGATATCACGGGACGTGCCCTCGTTAATAAGGTTAATTTCAGCGTTAAGGCAGGCGAGGTGCTCGCCATTGCAGGTGTGCAAGGGAATGGTCAGTCAGAAGTCGCGCGTGCAATGGTCAATCTTGAAGAGCACGTCAAAGGTTCGATTACTCTCAATGGCGAAGAGATAGTTGGCAAGAGCGTCCGTGAATCCCTTCACGCGGGTATCGCCTTCGTTCCGGAGTCCCGCGAATTAGACGGCCTCATCGGATCTATGTCGATCGCCGAGAACTTGATCCTTGACCTCCACGATCTCGCACCGTATGCGAAGGGAATCCAACTCTTCCCTAATGTGGTTCTCGATGAAGCCGCAAAGCGACGCGACGAGTTCGATATCAGGTTGCAGAACGTTACCGATCCAATCTCTTCTCTTTCGGGTGGCAATAAGCAGAAGGTAGTTCTCGCCCGCGAACTCTCGCGCCCGGTAAAACTCCTAGTGGCCTCACAACCTACGCGTGGACTCGATGTTGGATCAATCGAATTTGTACATAAGCGCATTCTTGAGGAGCGTGATGCAGGTCGAGCGGTCCTTCTCTTTAGTACCGAACTCGATGAGGTCTTGGCGCTCGCGGATCGGATTGCCGTTATGTATCGCGGCGAAATTCTCTCGATTGTTCCTTCCGGTGTAAGTGCCCAAGAGTTAGGACTATTGATGGCCGGTGTCGTCCATGCGTAAGTTAACCCTTAAGAGACCTTCGCTTCGGGCGCTCACTCTTCCCGGACTCGCCTTCTTGCTGGCAATGTTCTTTGGAGCACTGCTCATTGCATTTTCAGATTCGACGGTGCTTAAACATATCGGCCACCCATTTTCTTTTATCAAAGCAGCAGGAGTAGCCGTCTGGCAGTCCTACCTCGCGCTCTTTGAAGGCTCTGTTTACAACCCCAGTTTGGCGACGCCACATGATGCGCTTCTCTCCTGGTATCCCCTCTCTGAAACCCTTGTAACCGCAGCACCGCTGATGTTGGCAGGGCTCTCCGTGGCGCTTGCTTTTAGAGCCGGCCTCTTCAATATCGGCGCGCAGGGTCAGTTCATCTTCGGATCCATTGCTGCCTCATATGTCGGTTTTCATTTCCATTGGCCCATCGGAATTCACCTCATCGCGGCGGTCATCGCGGCGGTCATCGCGGGCGCTATCTGGGGTGGATTAGTCGGACTCCTTAAGGCTCGAACCGGAGCTCATGAAGTAATTGTGACAATCATGCTCAACTATGTTGCTCTCTACTTCTTGATGTGGTTGCTTGGAACTACAACCTTCCTGCGACCTGGTCGACGAGATCCGATCTCGCCCGATGTTCTGAACTCGGCGAAGATGCCGCTACTTGCGGGAAGCAACTATCGCGTTAATTTGGGAATCTTTGTCGCGCTAGCTGCTGCGGCATTCGTCTGGTGGCTCCTTACACGCAGCACTTGGGGTTTTAGATTTAGAGCGGTGGGCGCCAACTCTGCGGCGGCAAAGACTGCTGGCATATCGGTTCCCTTTGTTATGACTTCTGTAATGGCAATCTCCGGAGCGCTCGCAGGGCTTGGCGGTGCAGTCCACGTCTTGGGGAGTGATTTCTCGCTGACATCTGGAACCGCTGGAAACTTCGGATTTGATGCAATTACGGTTGCGCTCCTCGGGCGCGCTAAGCCAATGGGAGTCGTATTTGCTTCGCTCCTCTTCGGTGCGTTACGCGCCGGTGGTGGCACCATGCAGGCAAATACCAATACTCCGATTGACATCGTTCTGGTTATCCAGGCGCTCGTCGTTCTCTTCATCGCCGCACCTTCAGTTGTGAAGTGGGTCTTTAGATTGAAGAACGTCAAAACCACTGGTGAATTGGCAGCGAAGGGGTGGAACGGATGAAGGCCTTATCTGCTGCTGAACGTCGTAGGCGCCGCTCTCTCTACGTCATGGCGGCTCTTGCCGTCCTATCAACGCTCGTCTTCGGCTTGCTGCAAAAGAGCGGGCAGGTCGTCACCTATGGATTTGTCTTGGATAAAGAGTGGGTACTCGTGCAGCAGTGGGTCATCAACTCACGCACTGCCTCATTGCTCTTTGGTCTCGTAGCCATTGCAGCTTCCGGCGTTGCCTTCCTGCAATTCCGCGCCGGAAAGACAATCGGCATAGCAAGCGCCGTCGGCGCGGCGGGGATCATGATGTCGTTCTTGTCGTGGGCTGCTGCCGGAAAGTTCATCCCCTTTACCGGACTACTTCAAGGAGCGCTCCTGCTCTCAGTGCCACTGATCTTTGGTTCGATGGCAGGAGTTCTTAGCGAGAGATCTGGCGTTGTTAATATCGCGATTGAAGGCCAACTCCTAGCCGGTGCATTCGTCAGCGGCGTGGTTGCCAGCCTCACCCACTCCACTTTCTGGGGGCTGATCGTTGCTCCTTTCGCGGGTTGTCTAATCTCGACACTACTGGCGGTCTTTGCAATCAACTTTGCCATTGATCAAATCATTCTGGGATTCGTGCTCAACGTTTTGGTATACGGAATTACGGACTTCCTCTACAAGAAACTTCTTATTCCTTATCAAGCGACATGGAACTCCGGTCCAACGCTTGCTGCAATAAAGATTCCAATCCTGTGGAAGATCCCTCTGGTCGGACCTATCCTCTTTGATCAAAGCATCATCGTTTACCTGATGTACGGCGTCGTATTCCTAATCAGCTTCTCACTCTTTAAAACGAAGTGGGGGTTGCGCACGCGAGCCGTCGGCGAACACCCAACGGCTGCCGATAGCGTGGGCATCAAAGTAAATCGCTTGCGCTTTATGAACGTCATGATCGCCGGCATGGTCGCTGGGCTAGGCGGCGCTTACTTCACTGTGGGTGGAGTCGGAGCATTTAACAAGGAGATGACGGCCGGTAAAGGTTTCATTGCCCTAGCCGCACTCATCTTCGGTCGCTGGACCCCGTGGGGAGCAGTTTCTGCTGCCCTGCTCTTCGGATTCGCCGACAATCTGCAGAGCGTTTTAGGAATTATTGGAACCCCAATCCCCTCTGAATTCATGCTGATGGTACCCTACCTAGTAACCGTCGTCGCGGTGACAGGATTTGTCGGTCGGGTGCGAGCGCCCGCCGCCGATGGCACGCCGTATAAGCGCGGGGAATCCCATTGAGCCCTTCTGATATTGACTGGGATGCGCTGCACGCAGAGGCAAAGCACATCATGACGATGGCCTATGCGCCCTACTCAAAGTTTCCGGTAGGTGTTGCTGGACTTGTAGATGATGGTCGCATCGTCACTGGTTGCAACGTTGAAAATGCGAGTTACGGCATGACCCTCTGCGCCGAGTGCGGAATGGTTTCGGAACTCATTGCCAGTGGTGGTGGCAAACTCGTTGCCATAGTCTGCGTGGATGGCGCTGGCTCATTCCTCTCGCCATGCGGTCGCTGTCGCCAACTGATCTTTGAACACGGTGGCGCTAGCTGCCTTCTCATGACCCCAGCCGGGGCGCTACCAATGTCTGAAATCTTGCCGTGGGCCTTTGGTCCAGACGACCTCTCTTAAAGGACTCTCATGACCGAGCCATTTGCAGCTGTTGAAATTATTACTGCCAAGCGCGAGCGCAGTGAATTGAGCGATCCACAGATCGACTGGATCATTGATGCTTACACGCGCGGAGTTGTTGCCGATGAACAGATGTCTGCGCTCTTAATGGCAATCTTGCTCAACGGGATGAATATGCGTGAGATCTCCCGTTGGACCGATGCCATGATTAATAGCGGCGAACGGATGAACTGGTCAGCCCTGACGCGTAAGACTGCTGATAAGCACTCGACGGGTGGAGTCGGCGACAAGATCACGCTCCCCTTGGCACCACTTGTAGCGGCTTGTGGTGGAGCGGTCCCACAATTATCAGGGCGCGGACTTGGTCACACTGGTGGAACTTTGGATAAGTTGGAGTCAATCCCTGGCTGGCGCGCTTCACTGACAAATGCAGAGATGCTCAAGGTCTTGCAAGATTGCGGAGCTGTAATTTGCGCAGCAGGCGCAGGATTGGCCCCCGCAGATAAGAAGCTTTATGCGCTCCGCGATGTCACTGGGACCGTCCCAGCAATTCCGCTCATCGCTTCAAGCATTATGAGCAAGAAGATCGCTGAGGGTACCTCCGCTCTGATTCTCGATGTAAAGACTGGCAGTGGAGCCTTCATGACCGACCCTCTTAAAGCGCGTGAGTTAGCGCAGACGATGGTCGAACTCGGCAAGCGAGCCGGAGTAAATACCCGGGCATTAATTACCGCGATGGATGTTCCTCTTGGCCTCACGGCTGGCAATGCCCTCGAAGTCCGCGAATCTGTCGAAGTCCTTGCCGGCGGTGGACCAGCAGATATCGTTGAGCTCACCATTGTGATGGCCCGCGAGATGCTCGATGCGGCTGGCATTAACCCAACGATGGATCCTGCCGATGCGTTGCAGAACGGTGCCGCGATGGATAGTTGGAAGGCAATGATCCGAGCCCAGGGAGGCGATCCAGATGCCGCGCTGCCGATCGCGCGCGAACAGCACGTTGTGGTTGCCGAGAGCAGCGGCGAGATTCTCGAAATGAACGCTCTAGCGGTTGGGATAAGCGCATGGCGTTTAGGGGCAGGTCGCTCCAAGCAGGGCGAGGCGGTGCAAGCTGGCGCTGGAATCGAGATTCACGCCAAGCCAGGTGAGAAGATTCTTGCGGGCGCTCCCCTCTTTACCCTTCACACGGATGAGGCACCTCGCTTTGAGCGCGCCCTAGAAGCGCTGTCGGGAGCAGTGCGAATCTCTGATTCGGGCGAGACCGCTCAGCGCCTTCCGCTGATTCTTGAGAAGATCTCTTAACGATTTCGAAACTTTGACGGGATACACTCAAATTATGACGCTTAACAAGAAACCTACAGCCGACCAGATCAAGCGCATCCCTAAAGCGGTGCTGCACGATCATTTGGACGGCGGATTGCGTCCACAAACAATCATCGACCTTGCTGCCGAGATTGGTTACACCAAACTTCCTTTTACTGAGGCCGCCGCACTTGGCGATTGGTTCTTTGAGGCCTGTAACTCAGGATCGCTTGTGCGTTACCTCGAAACCTTTGACCACACGATCGCCGTGATGCAGACCCATAGCGCCGTCGTTCGGGTAGCTCGCGAAGCGGCACTTGATCTAGCCCGCGATGGAGTGGTCTATGCCGAAGTTCGTGGCGCCCCAGAGCTCTTCACCCAAGGCGATATGGACCTCGATGAAGTCATTGAGGCGACCACCGAAGGATTCCAGCTTGGCATGCAGGATGCTAAAGCCGAGGGATTAACAATTCGAGTCGAGCAGATTCTCTGTGCTCTGCGTCAGAACGATTGGTCAGATGAAGTTGCTCGCAAAGTTGTTAAGTATCGCGACGAGCACGTAGTGGGATTCGATATTGCTGGACCTGAGGATGGTTTCCCAGCGAAAGACTATCTATCCGCCTTTGATTACCTCCGCGCGGAGAATGCGCACTTCACGATTCACGCTGGTGAAGCCTACGGACCTGCATCTATCTGGCAGGCGATCCAGATCTGTGGCGCAGAGCGTCTCGGGCACGGAGTTCGCATCGTCGAAGACATTGACTTCAGCGGCGCCGAGCCAAAGCTTGGATTGCTCGCAGCATATGTACGAGATCGCAGAATTCCACTCGAGCTCTGCCCCACCTCAAATCTTCAAACAGGGGCTGCTAAGGACTATGCCTCCCACCCCATCGGGGTTCTAGAAAAGTTGCGCTTTCGCATCACAATCAACACCGATAACCGTCTCATGAGCGGTACCTCGATGTCGCAAGAGATGGAGCATGTCGTCGATGCCTTCGATTGGAGCTTCCTCGACTTACAGCGGGTGACAGTTAACGCGTTGAAGAGCGCATTTATCCCCTTCGATGAGCGCCTTGCAATCATCGAAGAGATCGTAAAGCCGGGCTACCAACGGATCAGCGAAGAGTAATTTTAAATTCCGATTGGATGCCAAACAGTTTTGGTCTCCATGTAGTTGAGAATCCGCTCAGGAGCCTTGGCCGAAGTATGTAAGCGAATCCGCTTCAAATTCGCTGCTCCAGCGAGCTGCGCCTCCTTGAGCTGCTTTGAGGATAGTCCGCTGGCATCAATCGCATCTATATCCATATGCGAAGCGGCCCACGGTGCTAATTCTGTAGCGCTACCCGTAAGAACGTTCACCACACCGGCTGGCAGATCACTCGTTGCCATGATCTCGGAGAATGTGATTGCGGGCAACGGGAACTTTTCAGAGGCGACAATAACTGCAGTATTTCCCGAGGTAATTACTCCGGCCAGTGCTGCAACGAAGTTGAGGAGCGAAGGCTTAGCGGCGGCAAAGATCGCAACAACTCCGATTGGCTCCGGAGTCGAGAAGTTGTAAAAAGGCCCAGAGACCGGGTTTGTTGAACCTGCGATCGTCGCAATCTTGTCACTCCAACCTGCGTACCAGACTAAAAGATCGACACTCTCTTGCACCTGCTCTGTCGCTGACTTTGAGGTGACACCTTCTAGCGCCATGATCTCAGCAACTAATTGTTCGCTACGACCTTCTAGCATCTCGGCCATGCGATAGAGAATCTGCCCGCGATTGTAAGCAGTAGCAGCCGACCAACCAGGAAATGCACTGCGGGCTGCAACCACAGCATCGCGAAGATCTTTTCTTGAGGCCAAGGATGGGTTGGCAAGATGGTTCCCTTTAGAATCCTTGACAGAGTAAACCCGGCCAGACTCGCTGCGCGGGAAGGCTCCCCCGATAAATAATTTGTAAGTCTTAAGAACATCAATGCGTTGCGATGGGGTTACAGCCATTTCTAGTTACTCGCTTTCAGATATGCAGCCAAGCCGTGGCGTCCGCCTTCGCGACCCCAGCCGGACTCCTTGTAGCCCCCAAAAGGGCTAGCTGGATCGAATTTATTAAAGGTATTGGCCCAGATCACTCCGGCGCGCAGGCGTGAGGCTGTCCACAGTACTTTCGAACCCTTCTCACTCCAGACCCCTGCCGATAGGCCGTAGGAGGTGTTATTTGCCTTCTCAATCGCCTCCTGCGGGGTCCTAAAGGTTAAAACTGAGAGGACAGGGCCGAATATCTCTTCGCGTGCAATTCGGTGAGTTTGTGAGACGCCAGTGAAGATTGTTGGCGCAAACCAGAAACCCTCTTCCGGGAGATTGCAGGGAGCGCTCCACTGCTCTGCACCTTCAGATCCCCCAGCGGTAACTAGCTCCTTGATCTTTGCCAGTTGGGCAGCGCTATTGATGGCTCCAATATCGGTATTTTTATCGAGCGGGTTACCGAGGCGAATATGCGCCATCCGCACTTTTAACTTTTCAAGAACCTCATCGTGAATATTCTCTTGCACCAACAAGCGCGAACCCGCACAACAGACGTGGCCCTGATTGAAGAAGATTCCATTCACAATTCCTTCGACTGCTTCATCGATCGCAGCGTCGTCGAAGATAATATTTGCAGCCTTTCCACCCAGTTCTAGGGTGGCACCCTTCTTGGTCCCGGCAATAGAAGTAGCAATTAACTTCCCTACCTCTGTTGAACCGGTGAAGGCAATCTTGTCGATGCCCGGATGGTTCACGATATCGGCGCCTGTTGCACCCGCGCCGGTCACGATATTGACCACTCCGGCAGGTAACTCTGCCTGCTGGCAGACCTCGGCGAAAAGAAGCGCAGTGAGCGAGGTTGTCTCTGCCGGTTTAAGAACAACCGTGTTTCCAGTGGCAAGGGCAGGGGCCACCTTCCATGCCAACATCAACATCGGGAAGTTCCACGGGATGATCTGACCAACTACACCATACGGTTTTGGTTGATCGCCGACACCCGCGTACTGCAACTTGTCGGCCCAACCGGCGTGATAGAAGAAGTGGGCTGCTGCCAATGGGATATCCGTATCTCGTGATTCGCGAATCGGTTTTCCATTATCGAGTGTTTCTAGAACTGCGAACTCTCTTGCTCGCTCTTGCAAGATGCGAGCTATTCGAAAGAGATACTTTCCGCGTTCCGCAGCGGGCAGCTTGCTCCATACCTTTGAATATGCGTTGCGCGCCGCCTGCACTGCAAGATCCACATCAGTGGAGTTAGCCTCCGCTACTTTCGCAAGAACTTTCTCGTTGGCAGGATTAATAGTCGGAAAGTACTTTCCGGACTTTGGGGTCACAAACTTTCCATTGATAAAGAGGTTGTATCGCTCCGCGATATTTACAATCGCGGTTGACTCTAGCGCTGGTGCATACTCAAATTGGCTCATAGTTTCGCTCTCAGTCCAGTGTCACATACGAAGGGCTGGCATAGTAGCCATCCCTCAGCTTCATTCTTTGCAGCAGTAAATCATTGAGCAAGGCGCTTGCGCCGATCCGAAAGAGTTGCGGGTTAAGCCATTCGGGGCCAGCCACCTCGTTAACGAGAACCAGCTGCTTGATCGCATCCTTGGTATTCCGAATTCCACCAGCTGGCTTCACACCGATTCGAGTCTGGGTCATGGAGTAGTAATCCCGAACGGCTTCGAGCATCACTAACACGACGGGAGCCGTTGCTGCTGGGGTCACCTTTCCAGTGCTTGTCTTAATGAAATCTGCGCCGGCCAGCATCGCTAGGTAAGAGGCTTTGCGAACATTATCGAGGGTGACGAGTTCACCCGTTTCGAGAATGACTTTGAGGTGAGCCTTATCGCCACACAACTCTTTGATCTTGACGATCTCATCAAAGACCTCTCCGTAGCGCCCTGATAAGAATGCTCCGCGGTCGATCACCATATCGATTTCAGCGGCTCCGGCATTGATGGCATCCATCGTGTCTTGCGCCTTCACAGCGTAGGAGGCACGACCCGATGGGAAAGCTGTTGCTACCGCCGCGACTGGAATCGCTGCGCCACCAATCAGATCAAGGGCGGTGCGGGCGACGCCCACCATGTCGTTGTAAACGCAGACAGCTCCAACCGAAGGGACTGAAAGATCTGTCGCATCTGGCCTGACAGCTTTTGCACAAATGGCTCGAACTTTTCCCGGAGTGTCGGCGCCTTCGAGGGTGGTGAGATCTACCATCGAGATTGCCATGTCGATAGCCCACGCTTTGCTACTTGTCTTAATACTGCGCGTCGCTAACATCGCCGCGCGAGCATTTGCGCCGACCTCATCAACCTGAGGCAGCGTTTTGAGGAAGGCTTTGAGTGAGCCTTCGGAGGTGTCTGTGATCATGCAAAAAGTCCGCGGAGCACCGGTGACAACTGAGCGACAATCGCATCTGCGCTGGCCCGATCCTCAACTGAATCAGATGGGCAGACTACTTCGATGTAACACTTTACTTTTGGTTCAGTGCCACTTGGGCGAATGATCACACGCACATCACTCTCTAAATAAAAACGCAGCCCATCGGTTGGCGGTAGCGCTCCATCTGGTCGCATGAGATCGTCAAAGCGGAGGACTTTTAGCCCTGCAATATCTGCTGGCTGCGAAGAGCGAATGGAGTTGAGAACCCGACCGATATTAGAAAGGTCCTGCACTCGGATGGATATTTGTACAGTCTTGTGGAAGCCGTAGGTGACATTGATATTTTTGAGATACTGCGAGATGTTAGAGCCCTGGGCTTTCAACTCTCCTGCAATACGGGCCAACATAATGGCGGCAGAGACGCCATCCTTGTCATTAACGGTTTGTGGATCAACGGAGTAACCGATCGCCTCTTCATATCCAAAGCCGAGGTTCTCCAGTTTTGCTAACCACTTAAATCCGGTGAGGGTCTCGTGGAATTCAATTCCGTGGCGCTTTGCGATTTTACTTAAGATGGAAGAGGAGACAATGGAGTTGGCGAAGCAACGCTCGCGATAACGTTCTGGGGATGTTGTGGCCAGGTACTCACCAAAGAGCGAGCCGAGTTCATCACCCGTGAGCATCCGCCAGGTACCACCATCGTTGATCGCCGCTGCGCAGCGGTCAGCGTCGGGGTCGTTAGCGATGACGACATCTCCATCACTCGCCTTAGCAACCTCAAGGGATAAATCAATCGCGCCAGGCTCTTCTGGGTTAGGAAATGCCACTGTTGGAAAATCAGGATCCGGAGCGGTCTGAGCGGTGACCAATATGGGGGCAGCAAAACCAGCCTCTCCAAATACCTTTTCAACCGTCTCGGTGCCAACTCCATGCATCGCTGTGTATACAGCTTTTACTTCATAGCGAGTCGGAGCAATGAGCGCAGTGCGCGCTACGTAGCGATTGAGAACGTCGTCATTAAGAATGGTCCACTCGGTGCCTCGAACTAGCTCGTGATTCTGCTGCGCGATGTGTGCCGAAATTGCTTCATCTGCGGGCGAGACAATTTGAGATGCGTTGTAATTAATTCCATCGACAACTCCCCCAAGATAAACCTTGTAACCATTATCTTGTGGAGGATTGTGACTAGCCGTCACCATAATTCCGCAATCGACTTGCAGGTCTCGAACGGCATAAGCCAAGACAGGAGTAGGTAGCGGCCTTGGAAGTACAAAGACCTCCATCCCTTCCCCGCTAAAAATTGCAGCGCTCTCAAATGTGAAATCTTCTGAACCGTGTCGGGCATCTCTCCCGATGACGACTGACTTTAATCCACGCTCTTTCATGTAAGCGGCGATTCCAGCGGCAGCGCGCGCCACTACTGCGCGATTCATTCGTGATGGACCAGGGCCAATTGGACCACGTAGCCCAGCGGTTCCAAATTGCAAAAATCCAGCGAAAGCTGCCCGCAGTTCGGTCTCGTTATCGCTATCTAACCACTCCTGCAAAAGTGCAGCTGTTTTGGGATCTGGATCGAGAGCAATCCACTCTTCAACCTCGGCGCGCAATTCTGCGGTAATCATATTTTGTGGAGTACCTTGCTCAAGAGTTCTCCCATCTTTCCGGCCGCGGCCTTACCGGCCGCCATGACCTCTTCGTGACTCAACTTCTCTCCGGTGATGCCCGCGGCCGCATTAGAGACTAGCGAAATCGCCACAACTTCCGCGCCGAGTGCGTGCGCTGCAATCGCTTCTGGAACTGTCGACATGCCAACGAGGTCTCCACCGATTACCCGAATCATGTTGATCTCGGCTGGTGTCTCGTAGGAAGGTCCGCGCCAATGGGCATAGACGCCTTCAGCGAGTGAAGGATCTTCGGCGCGCAAGATTGCACGAATTCTCTTGCTATAGAGATCAGTAAGGTCTACAAAATCCGCCCCGATCAGCGGGCTCACTGCGGTGAGTGATATGTGATCCTTGATCAAGACGGGCTGACCCACGGTGTACTCACGATTGATTCCTCCACAGGCATTAGTCAAGACGATGACTTTGCACCCTGCTTTAACCGCGGTTCGGACTCCATGTACTACTGGCTCGACTCCCTTTCCCTCGTACAAGTGAGTACGTCCGAGAAAGACGAGAGCGCGAATAGTTCCGTGCGGACCTTGCAGATCGTAGGAGCGAATCTTTCCACCGTGCCCAAGAACAGTTGGAGCGGGAAATCCAGGAAGATCAGTCGCTTCAAATTCGTGGGTGGGAGTTCCGAGCGCATCGGCCGCCGACACCCATCCCGATCCCATAACGAGAGCTACATCATGGTGCGCTTTTCCAGTTAGGCGGGCAAGTTCAACAGCGGCAACTTCTGCGGTGCCAAGGGGATCAGAATATAAATCGCTCATGGGAGAAACTTATCGGGAAGTGACCACCGCTGGAACATCTTCCTTGCTCATTTGCAAGACGGCGTAGGAGGCTATTAAGCAGAGCGTGGCAGCGATATAGAAGGCTGCAGCGTAGTTTCCCAGCTTGTCGTGGAGCACAGCCGCGCCAAAGGCCGCAATAGAGCCGCCGATTTGATGACAGGCGAATACCCAGCCATAGACCACGGTTCCGTGCGAAGGACCAAGCACCCGACGACAGAGAATCACTGTGGGAGGGACAGTCGCAACCCAATCAAGTCCGTAGAAGATGACGAATACTAGGGTCGAAGGGTGCACGCTCCGGAAGAGAATTGAAGGCAGCAAGAAGAGTGAGAGTCCCCGTAGGAAGTAATAGAAGAAGAGCAACTTAATTGGGTCGATGCGGTCGGTGAGCCAGCCCGAGGCCATCGTTCCAATCACATCAAATACCCCAACGAGTGCTAGCAGGCTCGCGGCGGTATCCATTGCCATCCCGTGATCCATCGCTGCGGGAATGAAGTGTGTTCCGATTAACCCGCTAGTTGATAAACCACATACAAAGAATGATCCGCAGAGCAACCAAAAATTCTTTACCCGACTAGCTCTGACTAATGTATCTATCGCATCGCGCCCCGCATTGCGCTTCACTATTTCGGGATATTCGTAGTCCTCAGGCGCACCATATGGCTTAACCGCTGCATGGAGCGGACTCTCCTTCAGGAATAGATAAATCACGGGAACCATCAAGAAGGCTCCACTAGCAACCGTGATTGAAACTGATTTCCACCCATAGAGAACAACTAGATGTGACATTCCAGGTAAAAATATTAAATTTCCCGCAGCACTAGATGCGGTGAGAATTCCCACCACAAGTCCCTTGTTCTTAATGAACCAACGGTTAGCAATTGATGCAGCAAAGACCAGGGCCATCGAGCCTGTGCCGCCGCCCACGATAAGTCCCCAAAGAACGGCGAGATGCCAAGGACGGTTTATATATTGCGTGCACCAAGCGCCTGTGCCGACAATCGTGAGAGCGAACATGACAACTCTGCGAATTCCAAAGCGCTCCATCAACGCTGCCGCAAAGGGAGCAGTTAGTCCGTAAACGAGAACATTGATAGAGACGGCTGCGCTAATCGACGAACGCGACCACCCAAAGGCGTTCTGCAAAGGAACGATCAGTACCGAAGGGGCAGCACGAAAACCTGACGTCGCAACGAGCGTAAAGAATGTAACTATTGCAGCGATCCAGGCCGGATGTAGCCGGCGTTTCATCATGGATATAGACCTCTTAGCTTGTGAGCCTCGGCAACTCTGCCAACCCCCAACATTAGTGCCGCCTCACGCCATGTGACCCCCTTATTTGTCGCGGTGACTTCAACCTCATTTAGGGCCCTCATGAGGATCTCCGAGAGGTTGGTCTTAACCTCGCCAGCGCTCCAGAAGTAGTTTTGCTTATCCTGGACCCACTCGAAGTACGACACAATCACGCCGCCCGAGTTAGCCAAGATATCGGGAACCACCAAAATTCCCTTGTCGTGCAGGATGGCATCGCCACTTGGGGTAGTTGGTCCATTCGCGCCTTCGACGACGATTTTGGCTTTTACTTTATCGGCTGTCGCTTCCGTGATTGCATCGGCCAATGCGGCGGGGATCAAGACATCTACATCTAAGTGCAAGAGCTCTTCATTGGTCAGACGATCGGTTCCAGGTAGATCCAAATTCTTGTTAGCTAAGAAATGATCCCAGAGGGCTGTAACGCTTGGGAAGCCGGTCACTCCCCCATTCACATCACTCACTGAAACCACTTTCATACCCATATCTTCAACGGCGCGCGCTGCCCAGTAGCCCACCTTTCCAAAGCCCTGAATAGCTACCCGCGCGCCTTCGATGGAAATGCCTTTTACTCGAAGGGCTTCGCGAGTTGCGATCGCTACGCCGTCACCCGTTGCAGAGGTACGACCGAGAGATCCGCCTAAAACAATGGGTTTACCTGTGACAACACCCGGGACTGAAAATCCAGCGTTTACAGAATATGTATCCATCATCCACGCCATATTGCGTTCATCAGTTCCGACATCGGGAGCGGGGATATCGCGCTCTGGTCCGATGATTGGCAAAATTTCAGAGGTGTATCGACGAGTTAGTCGCTCGTTCTCACGAAGAGATAGCGTTCCGGGATCGACTGCGATTCCTCCCTTTGCGCCACCGTAAGGCAGATTGGTGAGAGCGCACTTCCAAGTCATCAACATCGCTAGCGCGATGGTCTCGTCGAGATCAATATCGGGGTGGTAGCGCACTCCGCCCTTAGATGGTCCGCGGGTAGTCGAATACTGCACGCGATAGCCGTCATACATTTCAACTTCGCCATTATCGCGGCGCAGAGGAACGGCTACTTGAAGTACCCGTCGAGGTGTGGAGAGGGTTTGCCAATCATTCTCTGAGAGGCCTAGTTGATCGATTGCGCCTCTTAATTGCGAGAGCGCTGTAGCAAGCGGTGACTCCATTGTCATGCCAATAAGAGTAACCAGTTAGTTAAATGAGTTCTAGTGTCTCGCTTCCGACATCTCATCTTCCCACGCGCTTGCGAGGGTCTGCTGAAAGGCCTCTAAGGGTTGCGCCCCTGAAATTCCATACTTCATATCAAATACGAAGAATGGAACTCCGGTTGCGCCTAGTTGATGAGCAAGATTTCGGTCGGCAATAACCTCGTCAGTGTATAGATCCGAAGTCAAAAGGTCATCTGCTTTATCCGCGTCAATGCCCACACCCACTGCAGCCGATACCAAGTCGGCATGAGAGAAGACCGGAAGCGATTTCTCGAAGTAATTTGAGAATAGAGCCTCAAGAAGTTCATCCTGCTTCTCAAGAGTTGCTGCCCAGAGCAAGAGACGATGTGAATCAAAGGTATTTCCTGAAAGAGTCTCATCGAGTTGATAACAGAGTCCTTCTCCATCAGCCACCGCGCAGACATTTGCCTGCATCTGAGCAACTTGTTCCAGCGATGCCTGGTACTTCTGCGCCAAATAATCTCTTGTAGGTACAGTCTCTTTAATATCGGGTTGCAGCTGAAAGGCGCGATGTCGGATAGTGACATGATCGCGGTGTGGGAAGGTTTCTAGCGCCTTCTCTAAGCGCCGCTTGCCAATGAAGCACCAGGGACAGACAACATCGGCCCAGACATCAATGATCATGGCAACATCTTACGCGAGCTATTTCCAGCGACTTATAAGCAAAGTAGCCCCGCCAAGCATGAGCCCAAGGATTAGGAATTCCACTCCAACGCTTCCCATGTGAGAAGGGTAACAAGGCAGGCCAATATCTTCACTTCAATCAATTTGAGGGCTGGCACCAAACTATTAACCTGAAATGCGTCTGTAATCCATTCTTCGCCTTCTACGATTAACCATGCGAAGAATTTCAATTGAACAGTTAAAGACGATCTTGCAAGATCTTCCCGAAAATCCACGTGTAGTTGTCTCTGGCAATTTCGCTATGCCCAAGGCGTTGATGTCGGCCTTTGATGCTCAAGTTCCTAAATATCGCCTCCATATGCTCAACGCCCAAGTGGGAATTCCTAAACGTCCGGGTGTCTCATATGAATCCGCATTCATTGGACCTGGCATGCGCAACTCCCCCGAGTTGACCTACATCCCTAGTCGCCTCTCACTCTTGCCTGTCCTCATCAAAAGCCATCTCAAGCCTGATGTGGTGCTTATTCATACCTCTCTCCCGCGCTTCGATACCGTTTCGCTTGGCACAGAGGTAAATATTCTTCCTGCCGCGATTGAATCCGTCAGGGCTAACGGTGGCATCGTGATCGCCCAGGCCAACTCGCACATGCCATACACATATGGAGATGCCCAGATTTACGAGCACGAGATCGATTTCCTATTTGAATCTGATGAACCGCTTACTGAACATAAGTCAGGCGAGCTCTCGCCCATTGGTCGGGCTATTGGTGAGCGAATCGCTCCCATGATTAAAGATAACTCGACTCTACAGCTGGGAATCGGCGCCGTTCCAGATGCAACTCTCGAACTCTTGAAGGCAAGAAATGGCATGCGCATCTGGACTGAAACGTTTAGCGATGGTGTGCTTAATATGGAGGAAGCGAGCGCGCTTGACGAGGGCGTTCCAATCACTGCCTCTTTCGTCTTTGGAAGCAAGCGCTTGTATGAGTGGCTCCATCTCAATAGGCGGATCCGAATGTTTAGAACCGAGAAGACGAACGATCCATCACAGATCGGCAAGCAGGCTCGAATGACCTCCATTAATGCCGCGCTCCAAGTCGACCTCTATGACCAAGCAAATGCCTCGCGTGTGCGCGGCAAGATCTACTCGGGCTTCGGCGGTTCTACAGATTTCATCACGGGGGCTCTGCACTCCACCGGCGGGCAATCTTTCATGGCCCTACCTTCGTGGCATGCTAAATCAAATAGCTCGACGATAATCCCGCTCATCGATGGTGCTGTTACAAGTTTTCAGCATTCACACGTTGTCACTGAAAATGGGATTGCACGCTGCTTTGGAATGTCAGAACGCGAGCAGGCAGAAAATCTGATTGCATACGCCGCTCACCCCGATGCGCGGGATGAACTGACTAGGGCTGCTCAGGCGATGGGTCTGCTCGGCTAGAATTCCGCGATGCAGCCGCGCGTAAAGGACTATGGCGCGGTTATCTTTGCAGGTATCTGTTTTGGGACGACTGGGACTGCCCAAGCGCTTGGCCCAAAGGGAACCTCTCCACTAGTGGTTGGCTCCGCACGCTTACTCTTTGGAGCACTTTTCCTCTGGGCCATTCACCGCGTTCTGCGATCTGGTGGAGAGCGGATCAACTTTCCTGACCTCTTAATTGGTGGAGTCGGGGTCGCGCTCTATCAAATCTCCTTCTTCTCGGCGGTTCGCTCTACCGGCGTTGCAGTGGGCACGCTTACAGCGATCGGTTCCGCCCCTGCGCTCACTGGAGTGATTGCATTCTTAATAACAAAAGAGGTTCCAAGTCGAAGGTGGTTCGCTGCCACGGCGATCACAACAGTCGGAATTATTTTTTTGACGGGGGCGAAAGGTTTCTCACACGTCAACGTGCTTGGAGTTTTGGAGGCCCTGGGAGCCGGAGCTTCCTACTCGCTCTTTGCGGTCGCCAGCAAACGTGCGATGAGCGGGGGCGCTTCATTCACCGAGGCGATGTACAAGATCTTTGGGTTAGGTGCGATATTGCTCCTTCCGTGCTTCGCCCTTGGAAAGAACCACTTCCTCCTAACTGGTTCAGGGATTGCGATGGCCGTGTGGTTGGGCCTGGTGCCGACTGCCGTTGCGTACACCTCATATGCCTACGGGCTCAAGAGAATCAAGGTTGCGACAGTTTCCACCCTCGTCCTTGCCGAGCCGGCAACCGCGACGCTCTTGGCTGCGGTTGTGCTCGGTGAGAGCCTAAACATCTATTCGTGGTTAGGAGTACTAATCGTTGCCTCCGGTCTGATCTATCTCTCCCGCGAATAGCCGTTGAGTTTGATTGACCCCAGTTAGGTAGGTTGAGAGAATTCGCTATGCCAATATCAATGCACCGCGCGCTTCGACATATGTCATGGGCAAACCAGAAGGTCTACGCCTCCTTCGCCACTCTTCCCGATGAGGCCCTCGACGCCTACATAACGAACCCGGAGTGGACCGCTCGACATCTCTTGCAACATATCGTCTCTGGCTCGGATTGGTATGTGTATTGCTTAGGTATTGCTCCATGGAATGGAATCTCGACACCCAAAACCATCGCAGATCTTGAGCCACTAGCCCAAACGCTGAAGAGCTGTGATGCAAAGATTCTCTCTGCCGCCGATTTGGATGAGGAGCTCCTTACCTTCTCGGAGGGCGAGCGCACGATCAAAGCACTGCGCTCTACCCTCTTGGCGGAGGCGGTTCATCATGCAACTGAGCATCGCGCACAGCTCATGGATGCCATCGAGGCTCGCGGCTTCAGCACAATTACATTGGACTCCATCGACCTATGGGCATTTGAATACTTCGAGCGCAAGGGCATCTAGGGGGCGCGGGGACTTACCCAGCGCGCTCTCAGCCCTTTTTGTGCCCTCGCTTGACTCTCTTAGTTAGACTTGGGCGTGCTCCAAGGAATCTTCTTTAAGTCGTTAGCCGCTTTTTCGGCTGCCGCGGCGGCGGGAACTGGCCTTGGTGCCCCGACGACGACACTCATCTCCGGAGAGTCTCAGGTCCTGATCAATTGGACTCCTCCCACCGACCCGATCAATGGGGTGGATATTGAGGAGAGCACCGATTCGGGCAATACCTGGGCAACCGTTACCAAGTTGCCCCCGACCTCAACTCACATCCGAGTCCAGGGTCTGACAGATGGCAAAAACTACTATTTTCGGGTCCGCTGGATCTGGCCGGATAACTCCCTAGGCATACCTAGCGTCACCATGGTGGGAGTGCCCATCAATAATCCAACGACTCCGACGGGGCTGGTTGCGACAGCTAGCGGTACACAAGTGGCGCTCAATTGGGACCTAAGTACTCAGACTTCAATCACGGGCTATGAAATTCAGCAATCAACTGATGGTGGCACGACCTGGACCAATGTAACGATGAATACTGGTTCGGCCTCCCCCGGCTATCTCGTCGATGGCCTAACACCCGGCAATACATACTCTTATCGGGTCAAAGCGCTCGCATTCGGTGGCGGGCAAAGCGACTTCTCCGATGCCGCCGTCGTAAAAGTTGGCAAGGCTCCCACAGGCGGGTTCGCCCTCAACTACTCGATCGTGGGCACGAAAGTGACTCTGACGTGGGATACGCCGACGGATCTTTCCGATGTCGCCTCCTATGCGGTGAATACATCAGGCGATGGTGGGCGGAACTGGTTCACGGTCGCAAATGTCCAAGGCGGGGTGAATACTGCCATTGTTCCTTACGTGCTCGGCGGCTCCACATATCAAGTCGTTGCAACCTCTGCGGCCGGAGATACGTCGGCCTCCGCAGTTGAACTCATTCAAACAAATGCCATTCCCGATCCAGTCACCACGGCAACGTTTAATCCTGGTGCGACTGCGGTTCCCGACCCCAATCAAACACCCATAGATCTTCCAACAGATAGCCCAACACCCACGCCAACTGACACTAGTTCGATAGCGCCAACCCCTGCTGGAAAGAGCTCCAGCTTGCCGATCATTCCCATTGCCGGAGGTCTGGTTGTTATTGGAGTAGGCGCATGGTTGCTCATCGGTATGCGCAACAAGGATTCAAAAAAACGCCCTAAGAGCCGACCAAAGCCAAAGCGCAAACCAGCGAAGAAGCCCACCAAGAATTCAGGATCAGATAGTTCAAGCGCTACGGGCAGTTCCAAAAAGGGTAAAAAGTAATCAGCCCGAGGGTTTAGGCAAGTCCCTATGTGTTAAGGGTTTGTGCCTGTCTTAAGAGCTCCACTCGTCGTCGACTTTGTAGTGCTAGTCGATGTCTTAGGGGTTGGAGTCGTGCTCGTCTTAGGGGTTGGAGTCGTGCTCGTCTTAGGGGTCGGAGTCGTGCTCTTTGTACCCGAAGTCGTGCCACCAGGCGTCGTAGGGGTCACAGTTGCAACGGTTCCGGGGATACGTACTCCCAGCGTTGGAACACCCGGGCCGATCACGCTGACTGCGCGAACACGAATCAATAGCGGGGTCTTATTACGGTTGACCACATAGTTTCGAACTGAAGGCAACAAGGTGGCGGCGGTCGTCCACTTTAAGCCGTCAGGCGAGGTCTCCACCAAGAAGTTAAGAACCAACTTGATGTTACTTCCAACCGCTGGAGTCCAACCGATGCGAGCGGTGGTGTTTGTCATGATGAAGCTTGTGATAACAGGAGCAGGTGCCGCTGGTTGTGGGGTGGCAGATGCAACCGCTGAATCCGCGCTAGTACCAATCTGGTTGATGGCATTGACCTTGAAGAAGTATGTCGTTCCATTCTTCAAACTTGGAACATTCACTGTTGTCAGAGATGAACCAGTATTTGGAATAGCTACTGTCCAAGGACCATTTGCAGAGTTAGCAATCTGGACGGTGTAGTAGTCGACGCTATATCCACCGTTATTGAGAGGGGTCTTGAAGTTCAAAGTGATTTTCTTATCGCCGGCGACAGCAGTAAGACCCGTGACAGGATCTGGTGCGGCTCCCGGAGATGCCAAGATCACGCTGGATGCTCCAAGTCCGGCGCCAGAGATCGGCGTAACTCGAATTTCATAGGTGGAACCGTTGGTGAGGTTTCCGATGGTCGAGCTCAGTGAGGTACCAGAAGCGGTCTCTGCAGTCGTCCAGTTACTTCCATCCAAGCTCTGCTCAACCTGGAAGCCAGTGATGGAGCCAGCTGGAGCACCTGCTGGTAGCTCCCATCCAACGGTGACTGTCTTAGATGCACTGGAAACGATATGGAGCGATAGAGGTGCGCTTGGAAGTGCCGACGCATTTGCGGAGAGCGTTGCAGATAAGCCCTTACCAAAGTTGGTAATCGCGCTCACACGGAAGGTGTAGTTGGTGAAGTTCTTCAGACCCTGCAGGTTAACCTGAGTGGTATTTCCAGGAGTCGATGAGGCCAGCGACCATGTGGTGCCATCGGTGCTCTGCTCAATCACATAGTTATTGATTGGCAATCCACCAGTGTCGGTAGGTGCGTTCCAACTCAAGCTAACCTGGCTATCGCCAGAAGCCGCGGTCAGACCTGTCGGTGCTTGAGCGACCACACCAGGAGTTACCGAAACAATTGCAGCAACACCAGAACCTGCCTCACCCGTTGGGGTCAGGCGGAAGATCGTTGAGACACCGTTGGTCAGACCAGTGACTACTGCGGAGCCAGCATTAGCGGCCAATGAGATGGCCTTCGAAAAGGTTTGACCGTCAACGCTGTAATCCAAGTTGTAGCCCTTGCGGTTGTCATCCTTCACAGGAGACCACGAGAGAGTCACTTGCTTATCTCCACCGACACCGGTGAGGGAAGGCGCGGCCAGAGGCAATGGAACGGTTGTTGCAGGTAATCCGCCTACAGGGGCGGGCGGAGTTGGAGGAGGATAGTTCACTGGAGGTGCATATGGAGGAATCGTGATAACGACTGACGCAGGAATTCCCTGGCCGCCCAAGCCGTACCCATTGACCCAAATCGTGTAGGTATTTCCGGCAATAAGACCCGTGACCCGGCAAGAATTCAAGGTATTGCTTGTGCAAGCGAAAGTTTGCAGAGTGCTTGAATCTGGACCGACCTGAACTATATAGGTGTCCGCGTGAAGGAGCGGATCCCATGTGACACTAACAGGCACTACTGCGCCATTGTCTGTTGGTACCGCCTTCAAGTTGGTGATCTGACCCAAAGTGATCGGAAGGTATTGCGGAGCATTGGAAATAATTGTCACCACATCAGCCGCAGCGGCGTTGTTTGGCAGATAGTTGGCATCGCCACTATAGCTTCCCGTTGCAACATAGGTACCGATTGTTGGCAAGTCTTCTTTGCAGCTGTAGACGATGGCATGAGCGACGCTGATTGAAGCAGGAGCGAATGAACAAGGGGTGGTATTTCCAGTACCGGAAATGGTCCACGTGAAGGTACCTGTTGGAGTTGCTGCAGTATCAACACCAGCCACAATTGCCGTGAAGATTACGGATCCACCAGCAGCAGGATTTCCAGAGTTCGAGATGGTTACCGTTGGAAGCGCTTTCTGGATTGTGATCGGATTAGCAGATACCGTTAAGTGCAGGTAGTTGTTATCGCCTGAGTATGCAGCCTGCGCAATGTAGGTGCCAGCTGTTCGCGCAACAACGATACAACTTTGGACGTAGGTTCCGACCCCTGTGGTGGAATCACAAGTAGTAGCACCTGCGGTACCAGAGAGTGTCCAGACCACAGTACCACCAGGCGTCGGTCCACCAGGAACAGCATTGATGGTCGCGGTAATCGTCAAGGTATCACCAAGGTTTGGCGATGCAGGAGTAGTGGTAAACGTGATCGTTGGTAGCTCAGGACCGACAGTGATCGACGTCGTAGCGCTATGTGGAACAGCAAGATAGTTGGAATCTCCGGCGTAGCCGATATTGGCGGTATAGGTGCCTGCCGCAATAACAGGAACGACGCAGGTGTAGACGGCATTGACACCCGAGTAGATCGGACCTGTTTGAGACTGGCACGAACTGGATGGACCGCCTAAGTACCAGGTGATACCTCCACCCGCATCCGTAGGAGCCAAGGAGTTAGCAACACCTGCAACAGTTGCAGTGAAGGTTACTGGTGCTCCGAAGATATTGGTCAATGGTGCGCCGACGATGCTGATAGTTGGTGCAACTTGTGCTACTGGAATAGTTATCGTGCTGGAGGTCTTAGTGTCGTAATTCAAGTCACCGCTATAGCTTGCGTACGCAGAGTAATTTCCTGCAGTTGCTGTTGGGAGCAAGCAAGAGAACGCAGTCGTAGGTAACAAATCTTGTGAGGTATCGATTGCCGCGGCGCTATTGGTGCAAGCGACCGAGGTGAGACCTGGGCTTGTAACGGTCCACGTCACGCTACCTGTAGGCAGCACATCTACCAAACAGTTTGTACCAACTACACGACCAGCAGTTCCAGTTGGGCAGGAGTACGACGTTGGGTTAGCCGTACCTGCTGTGATTGCTCCTGGGATATCACAGGTGTTACTTCCAGTAAGGGTTCCAGTTGCGCAGCTGTATGGAGCTCCAGGCGTTGCTGCGTATGTTGAGTTATCTGGGGCGGTACATGTCGTTCCAGACAAGGCATCAGCGTTATTACAGAAGTAAGACGGCGTTGCAGGAACAAAGGTATCTGCTGCTTGGCAATGGCTTCCATCTACGGTCAAAGTCTTACCTGTTGGGCAAGAGTAAGTCGTTGGATTTACAACGGCGGCGACGGAGCTGCCAGCCTGTCCTACGACCAAAGCGGTTAGGGTTGTCGATCCACCAAGTACTGGAGCAGGAGATGCGGATACCGTGACATTAACCGAAGGCACCAAGTTCTGAACGCTTACGGTCACTGTATTCGAAACAGAGGCGTAGTAGTTCGAGTCTCCGGTGAATGTGGCGGTCACGACGAATGTTCCATATGTAATTTCTGTGACGTGACAGATGTAGGTCGTGACACGGCCCGAAGTTGATGGTGCTGATACATTCGCGCAAGCGTTTGCACCGCCTGAACCAGTAATCGACCAGTTCACGTTATCTGATGGAGTGGCCGCACCAGCCGGAACTGTCTCAGTTAATGTGAAGGTAGCCGTGCCGCCGGTTATCCCGTCACCGAGGCCAGTCAAAGCCAGGGTTGGAGTTACCTTAGGGATGATGACATCAGTAGCCGCAATAGGCGCGAGAGCAGTGAAGTTGCTATCGCCAGAGTACGTCGCAGAGACCGAGTAGGTGCCAGCGGTGGAAGCGTTAATGGTGCAGGTGAATACTGCTTGGATCGCCGTCGTACCAGGAGTTGGACCTGTCGAGGTGGCACATGTGGTGGCCTGACCACCCGTCACTGTCCACGTGATCGTTCCACCAGGTCGAACTGCACCGGAGACTCCGGTAACGGTGGCTGTATACGTAAGTACATTTCCAATCGAAGGCGTGACTGGAGTGATCGCGATTGCCAGTGTAGGAGTAGCTGGTTGGACGGTGATAGTTGTTGGGGTCGCAGTCGATACAGCCGAGAAGTTGATATCACCGTTGTACGCAGCACTGACGTTGTAGGCGCCTGCTACAGGAGCGGCGATGATGCAGGTGTAGATCGTCGTGGTTCCGCTTGAGGTCGAACTTGGGTTCGATGTACACGTGCTTGCCTTACCGGAGACGGTCCAGACCAATGTTCCGGTTGGTGCAGGCAGATTGGTGACTCCCCCAACAACCGCAGCGAATGTAAGAGTTGCTCCAGAATATTGCGTTCCACTTGGAGGGAAGATCGTGAGGGACGGCGTTGCGGCACCCAAATTGACCGAGATAGTTGTTGAAGTCGCGGTTAAGTAGTTCGCATCTTCGGCAACTGTTGAATTGACGTGATACGAACCAGGAGTATTTGTAGCAAAGGTACATGTGTATGTCGCAGTACTGCCTGAGATAGATGCGGCGGACTGACCACTACAAGCGATGACGGCTCCAGTCGGATCGGTGACAAGCGTGCTCACGGATCCGGTTGGGACAACCGCGGAGGCCAGGCCTGATACGACAGTCGTCACAGTTGTTGTTCCACCAAGTTGTGGGTGAGCAGAGGCGCTGACGGTGATGCCAGGCAACTGCTTAACAATGGTGAGCGTCAGTGCGCTGCTTGATGCTGTCAGGTAATTTGCATCGGCAGCAACGCTGGCTTGGATGATGTAGGTACCGACATTTGGAGTCTGGAATGCACAGGTATAGGTCGTGCTATTTCCACTGACGGTTGGTCCTCCGTTAGAGGCGCAGGCGCCCACTCCAGCTGTTCCATTCAACGTCCACGAAATATTTCCAGCTGGTGGGACCGCCCCGGTGGCTCCGGTAATGACTGCAGTCACAGTCAAAGTGCCACCCAAGCGAGGCTGAGATGGAAGGGCGGAGAGAACAACAGTTGGAAGTGCAGGTGCGACAACCGTCGTGCTCGAGGATGCATTAGAAATAACTGGGTTATAGGAAGTATCACCAGTGAAGATGAAGTTCGCTCCATATGTGCCGGCGACTGAAGCAGTGACGCTACAGGTGTAAGTGGAGACGTTTGAAGATTGGCTTGGGCCGGTGGTGCTCGTGCAGGTTGTCACGCCACCAACTCCGGTGATAGCCCATTGTCCAGCAGCACTTGGAGCGACTGCCCCACTTGGGCCAGTCACGGTTGCTGTAAATGTCACTGTGGTACCCAGGGCTGCGGTTGCAGCGTTAGCAACCACGGCAACAGCTGGATCGCCCTTAGTAACGGAAGTTGAAGCTCCAGAAGTTGGTGAGGTTGCGAGGTAGTTACTGTCGCCGTTGTAGGTAAAGAGCGGAACGTACGATCCAGCAACAGTGGTGTTGACCGTACAGGTGTACACAACACTTGTCGAAGATCCAACTGGACCTGTGTAGCTCGCACAACTTACGCCCGAGACACCGGTGATTGACCACGTTGGAGTGCCGGTAGGTGTCTGACCACCTGTCGGACCAGTGACCGTCGCGGAGAAGGTGATCTGGTTACCAAGCTGGGTCGTCGCCGTGCTTGTAGTTACAAAGACAGTAGGCGTTGCCTTAACAACGTTAATGGAATACGTCGCGCTTGGACCAACCCCGTTGTAGTTGCTATCACCAGGGTATGTGATTGCAGCAGAGTATGAACCAGATGAGTTAGAGGCAATGGTGCAGGTGTAGATAGTTGAGACTCCAGAAGTTACAGGACCCGTTGTGGAATCGCATCCGCTGGCTCCAGTCAATGTCCAGGTAGGAGCATTCGTTGGAGCTACCGAACCAGTTGAACCAACAATGGTGCCAGTAAATGTTGTGATCTGACCATTAGCAGTGGTGGATTGAATTCCTGTGACACTGAGTGTTGGGGTCGCCTTCGGAACAACGACAAGGAGTGTCGTGGAATTGCCAGCACTGTAATTGCTATCGCCAGGGAAGTTGGCGGTAGCGGAGTAGGTACCTGCAATCACCGTTGGGAAGGTACAGAAGTAATTAGTGGTTGGAGGGGTGGCGGCCCCAGCAGTGATTGAAGGCGATCCACACGTGACGACTACACCAGCTGGATCTCTAACAGTCCAACCCATAGTTCCTGCCGGTGCAGGAGTTCCCGTGTGTCCAACAGCGACAACCTTTAAGGTGATCGATCCACCAAGAGTTGGTGTGCTTGCTGTCGACAAGGTCAGAGTTGGGGTCAACGTTGAAACTTGTAGTGAAACGGTATTAGAGGTAACGCCGGTGTAGTTCACATCACCTGGGTAGCGAGCAGTAACTGTGTACGTACCGTAATCAACTGCTGTGATGTTACAGGTGTAAGTCGTGACGGCGCCGCTACTTGTCGAAGCCACAGCAGGTGTATCACACGCTGTTACGGATGGCTGGGTGAGCAACGATGAGGTGACCGTCCAGACGACGGTACCAGTTGGAGCTACTCCCCCGGAGCCCGTGACCGTAGTCGTAAACACCATGACGTTTCCGAGCGTTCCAGTTCCACTTCCGGTCAAGGTAACTGTTGGAGTGACCTGTGAGATCACAACTGGGAGCGAAGTGGCAGGAGCAGGAGCGTTGTAGTTGGTGTCACCAGAGTAGGTTGCTGTGGCCGTATAAGTGCCTGCAGGAACCGCATTGACCGTGCATGTAAAGACGGTGATATTTGAAGAAGTTCCGTGGACTAGGTCGGTGCGCGAAACACAGAGAGTAGCTGGACCAGTGAACGACCATACGACCGAGCCGCTCGGTGCAGTTGCTCCGGCGATACCAGTAATTGTCGCGGTGTAGGTGATGGTGCCACCAAGAACTGGGCTAGCTGGCGCAGTAGTAACAACAACTGTTGGTGTGACTGGTTGCACTACAACTGTTACAGGACTTGAAGTCACACCGGAGTAGTTGCTGTCTCCATTGAAGGTAGCGGCCACGGTATACGTACCGATATTTGGCGTAGCGATTGAGCAGATAAATGTCTCAGTCAAACCAGAGGTAGATGCGTTGGTGGTGTTGGTGCAACTTGAAGCAGCTCCCCCGGTCACGCTCCATGAGAGCGTTCCTGTTGGGGCGTGCGTTCCAGTTCCAATTACTTGTGCAGTAAATGTAAGGAGCTGTCCGAGAGGCTCAGGTGAAGGAGTTCCAACCAAGGTGATCGTAGGAGTCGAAGCACCAAGGCTTACAGTGATCGGAGCCGAGGTTGCTGCGAGGTAGTTGGCATCGCTGGCAACTGTCGCTGTGATTGTGTAGGTACCCGATTGCGATGTGACGAAGGAGCAGACATAGGTGCCGACATTCGAGACACGGGCAGGGGTTGGCTGGACTGGAGTATTACAAGTGGTCACGCTTGAGTTATCTGGAGCAGTGATGCTGAAGGTGACTCCATTGGCAGGTTGAATAGCTCCGAGGATTCCAGTCACGGTAGCCGTCAAGGTTGTCGTTCCATCCAACGTTGGGTTCGCCGAAGCAAGAACACCAATAGTTGGGGCTTGTCGGACCAAGGTCAAAGTCTGAGAGGCACTAACGACGTGCTTGTAATTGGCATCTCCCGCAAATGAGGCATCAAGTACATAGGTACCGGCTGCAGATGTGGTCAAGGTGCAGGTGTAAGTGGTGACGATTCCTGTAGAGCTTCCACTTGTGGTGTTGCCACAGCTGGTAACGCCAGCACTACCTGAAACATCGAAGGTAACTGCTCCTGAAGGGGCTAGTGCACTCGTGCTTCCAGTTACGGTGGCAGTCAGTGTCAAAGTACCGCCTAGGACCGGAGTTCCTGAAACATTGAGTGCGACAGTTGGAGTCGCTGTGTCAACGAAGGTTGTTGTCGACGATGCCCGTGGAGCAACCAGGTTGTATGCAGTATCGCCTGGGAATGTGAATGTCGCACCGTACGTACCAGCGGTGGTAGCAATAACACTGCATGTATAAGTTGCAACGTTATTAACGCGGGTAGGCCCGGTGGTCGCCTGGCAGTTGGTTACTCCTGAGACGCCAGTGATTGACCATGTTCCAAGCGCGGTTGGGGCATTGGCTGTTACAGGTCCAGTGGCAGTGGCGGTGAAGTGAATGGTTGAGCCCAGGGCAGCGCTTGATGCATCAGCGCTCACCGCGATCGTAGGAGCCACGGTCGTAACTGTTGTCGTAGCACCAGATGTTGGCTGCGAGGCAAAGTAGTTTGAATCTCCACCGTATGTGAACTGTGGGATATATGTGCCGGCAGATGAAGCCGTTACATCACAGGTGTAGGTAACTTGGTAGGTAGAACCAAATGGTCCAAGCTGGTTATTACAGCTAATCCCACTGACGCCCGCGATGGTCCATGACCCAGTGCCTGTAGGGGTAAGACCTGTTGTAGGACCAGAAACAGTGGCAGTGAATGTAAAGGTTGATCCCAGTGTGACCGAAGAGGCACTTGTTGTCACCACAACCGTTGGGGTCAATTGGTTGATAGTGATGCTAAATGGATGTACGCCAGCCGAAGCGCTGGAGTTGTAGTTGTTATCGCCAGCGTAGGCGACTGCAGCTGTGTATACCGTTGCAACGTTTGCAGGCACGACACAGGTGTACTGCGAGATGATGCCGTTTGTAACAGGTCCGCTCGTTGTCGAACAGGTAGAACTTGGACCAGTGAGTGTCCAGCCCACATTTCCGGTTGGTGCAACCGATCCAGTAACTCCTGTAAGAGTTGCGGTGAAGGTGATCACAGGGCCGTTGGCGCTATTGGACTGAACTCCAGTGACTACCGGAATAGTGGTGCCCTTTGGCACGCTCACTGGCTGCGCAGTTGAGTTGATTGAGTTGTAATTGCTATCGCCTGGGAAGTTAGCCTGTACTGAATAGGTGCCAGCAGTAACTGTTGGGAAGGTACAGGAGTAAGCCGTCGTTGGAGTTGTGTACGTACCTGGAACAGCCCCCGGTGTCGTTGTCGTACAAGCGAGATTTGCGCCGTATGAATCGGTAACGGTCCAGGACATCGTTCCCGCAGGTGCAGGACTGATGGCAGTCGGAGCCGAGACGTAAGCGGTGAGCGTTGTGGTGCCGCCCAATACCTGAGGAGTACCGACACTCAAGTCGATTGTCGCATTGAGTGTGCTGATATTGATCGTGGTGGAGTTGGAATTACCAGCGAGGTAATTGACATCGCCAACATAGTGACCGCTCACTACGTAGGTTCCGTAACTCGACGCCGTCAGGGTGCAAACGTATGTGGTGACAACGCCGGTGTGATTGGTTGGGGCCGTTGACGCACAAGCCGCCACAGGGCTGGTACCAGTCTGCGTCCAAGTCATATTTCCAGTTGGAGCTGCGGAGCCTACGGTTCCAGTTACGGTCGCCGTAAAGGTCAAGGTTGAGTTAAGTGCTCCCCCACCGCTTGCGCTGAGCGAGATAGCTGGAGCAACTTGGACGATAACAACAGGGCTGGAGCTGGTAGCTGCTGGGACTGTTTGTGTGTAATTGCTGTCGCCAGAGTAGGTAGCGGTAGCGACATAACTTCCAGCCTGCGCAGCATTTACCGTACAGGTGAAGATCGTCTGGTTTGGCAGCGATCCAGCGACAAGTTGAGTATTCGATGCACAGGTGACAGCCGAGCCACTACGTGTGACACCCCAACTCATGGTTCCCGCAGGGGCAACGGCGTTGACTACACCTGTAACGGTCGCCGTGTACGTGATGATTCCACCGAGTAGCGGAGTAATCGCCGGAGTCGTTATCTGAATCGTAGGTGTTGCAGGGTCAACAACGATGGATAGCGGAGCAGTTTCAGCAAGCGACGAGTAGAAGCTATCGCCGTTATAGGTTGCAGTAGCCGTGTAAGTACCGGTGCTTGCAGCAAAAATGGTGCAGGTGTAGGTCGTAGAGTGCGCAGCTGTCTGAGTGCCGTTGTTTGTACATCCAGAGGTAACTCCGCTGACATTCCATGTGACTCCACCCGTAGGTGCGGCGAGCGATCCGCTACCACCGATAACTGCGGTGAAGGTTAGAGTCTGGCCAACCACTCCATGTGTTGGGTCAGAAGGACTGGTTGTAAATGTGATCGTCGGCGTGAAGGTTCCAAGGCTTACTGTCGCGGCACTTGAAGTAGCAGCAAAGTAATTTGTGTCTGCAGCAATTGTGGCGGTGATTGTGTAGTTACCCGAAGTCGCAGTCAGGAAGGCACAGGTATAGGTCGAGACATTGGAGTGGGTAGTCGGACCAGAATGTGTCGTGCAGTTGATCGACTGGTTAGCTGGGCCAGTTATCGCCCAAGAAACTGCGCCTGAAGGTTGGACTGCACCAGCAACTCCAGTGACTGTCGCTGACATATTCATCAACTGACCAAGTATTGGTGAAGATGTAGCGGTAATCGAAATCAATGGCAACTGACGTGGTAGCGATGAGGTCAAGGTGTTGCTGACCACGGTCGCGTAGTTTGCGTCTCCAGCGAACGTAGCGGTAACAATGTAGTCACCAGCCTGCGCGGTTGGGATTGTGCAGGTGTAGGTCGAGACGACACCAGTGCTGCTAGCACCTGAAGCTACCGGACAGGTCGTGTCTCCACCGGAACCAGATACGGCCCAGTTAACTGCGCCCGAAGGAGCTACTGCATTGGCAGAGCCAGTCACTGTCGCAGTGAAGGTCAAGGAGCCGCCCAAAGTTGGAGCGCCAGAAACGTTGATGATGATCGAAGGTGTAGCTGGGGCGACCGTTGTCGATGTTGCCGAGCTTGTTGTTGAAACTGGGTTGTAGGCGCTGTCGCCAGGGTATGTGAATGTTGCTCCGTAGGTTCCGGCCAAGGTTGCTACGACCGAACAGGTGTACTTAGAAATATATGAATGGCTGCCTGGGACCGGTCCAGCAATAGTGTTACAAGAGGTCACACCAGTGACACCTGTAATTGTCCAAGTACCAGTACCAGTTGGGGCAACCGCGGTAGATGGACCGGTCACAGTTGCGGTGAACGAGATGGTGTCACCAAGGTTTGCTGTTGCCGCATCTGCGCTCACCGCGACTGTAGGTGTCACAGCAGTAACAGTTGTCGAAGTTCCAGAAGTTGGCGCAACTGCAAAGTAATTGGAGTCACCCAAGAAGGTGAAGACGGGTAGGTAAACGCCTGCTGTCGAAGCCAAGACAGAACAGGTGTATGTAACGGTCGTAGCTGGAACTCCAACAATTGGATTAACTGGGTTGGACGCTGCGCAACTAATTCCGTTTACACCGGCAACGCTCCAACTACCAAGACCGGTTGGAGCAGGGCCAGAGGTAGGACCAGCCACAGTTGCCGTGAAGGTAAAGGTGGAGCCAAGCACAACACTCGTTGCACTAGTTGTCACAGTTACCACCGGAATCAACTTTGTAACAGCTACGTGGAAGGTGTTGCTTGGTCCTGCAGCTAGGTAATTGTTGTCAGTTGAAGAACTGAAGTTTGCTGTGTAATCACCCGAAGCCGTTGCCGAGACTGTGCAGGTGTAGCTGGCGGTGACGGTAGAGATCGATGGACCTGTTGGGTTGGTGCAACTGGAGATCGATCCGCTTGGACCAGTCAGCGTCCAGGTAGGAGTGCCGGTAGGTGCCACAGATCCAGTAGT
>Ga0208260_1000047_pt1 | contig 47979 bp, 57 predicted proteins | sample CryBogCBH18Aug09_FD_184619 | JGI IMG/M metagenome (GOLD analysis project Ga0208260, IMG submission 184619) | Freshwater microbial communities from Crystal Bog, Wisconsin, USA - CBH18Aug09 (SPAdes) | ecosystem: Environmental > Aquatic > Freshwater > Lake | place: Crystal Bog, Wisconsin, USA...
GGGGTGGGACGGGGTTGATGGATAGGTTTAGATTTTTAGGGGTGATACGCTGTCGTCCTGAGGCATTGTGCCTAAAGGGTTGAGCGGGAACCGTGGTCCGGTTTGTCCGTTCCCTAAAAAGCGGGAACTGTACTATGCCATTCTGAGGATGGAAGCAAATATGCTCCACACTGCCCGCGGACGCGCGTATATGATGGGAATTGTTAAGGAATGGGAGACGTGCATTAAAGCCAGATTCGAACAGCACAATGGATTGCTGCTGGCTGCAGAGATAATGCAAGTTTTGCGGAACGCCTTCGTCATCGTAGACGGCGCCAAGCTACAGGCAGGAGCGCTTGGCGTATACACCTTGAATCAGGCTGATAGCGAGGATTTTACTCAGTTCTTGCTCTAATAGACACACAAAATAAACCCGCTTGTCTACCCAGTTTGAACTTGTCTGATTGATTTTCCTACTTTTCCTGGACAGCAAATTGGCAAAACCGAGCGCTAAGTCGTCCGTGATCTCACCTTTAAGAGTATTTAAAGTCCCATGACCCGCAGCGAACGCCAACCAGCCAAAACTGCCATGTCCGACCAACTGTACATCCTCTCGCTCAGCCAGCCCTACACGGTGGCTGTTCCGTATCATGCTGACATGCCCATCTACCAGTACCTCAGGGACGTGCTGGCTCCGGCCCTGCGCTCGCACACCGCACACGACGGTGCCACCGTGGTGGAGGCTTTCATGTACAACAGGCCCGACGGAATCCAGGTCCGTTTCACTCGCGACAACCGCCTGGACCGCCTCGGCGACGTCGTGCCCCCGGAGGCCAACCTGCACCGTATGCTTTCGTTCCTGGGCCGCCCCGACGAACGTCTCCACGGCAACGCGACGCGCGGCGACATCACGAAGCAGTGCGTCATCTGCAGGGAGGACGGCGAGCTGACCGACTACGAGCTCCAGACCTGCGCGCATCGCTTTCACGCGCACTGCATGTGCATGCACTTCGTGAGCCACGCTCCAGGGGCAACCCGGCGCTGCCCCGTGTGCCGCGAGCAGCTGAGCCACGAGGACGAGTGGGGCGCGTGGCGCATCGTGGCGATCCGTGCGGAGGCTGGAGGCGCGCATTGAGCTCTGAATTGATCTACGTCCTGACGAAGTGGGGACCTGCTCTCCTGCAGCGCTGCATCCGAAGAGTTACCTCTCCATTAAACCAGCATCCCGTGCTAAAACACACCAACCCCTTTCCCCTTACGCCTCACATCGCGCATCCCGCACACAAAATGGCGTCCGACCCGATCTACAGCATCTGGCACCGCGTGCGCGCGCCGTTTGCGCTGCCCGAGGCGTGCCACCGGTCGCACGACTGGGAGGTGTTCGACATCGACAAGGCCGGGTGCCGCGTGTGCGGGCGGTTCCACCAGTGCAGGGACGGCGGCGACTGCAGCGGGGTGCCGGAGAGCGACCACCAGGCGTGCGAGATCACGGGGTGCTGGATCCGGACGCGCAACTTCCAGCAGGGCTTCACCGACACGGCGATGCCGGTCGCCAGCTGCTGCGCGCCGCCCGCCAAGCAGTGGGTCGAGGGCGACCACGTCGTGCGCTGGCTGCACGCGCTCGTCTTCTCCGACACGGCGCGGCAGTGCATCGCGCGCGAGATCCAGCGGCTGGGGGACAAGGCGTCCGCGGCGTTTGCGAGGGTCGCGAAGGCGTACAAACTGGAGGGCCGCGACCCGGACGTGCTCGGCATGTTCGCGCAGACCCGCTTCGTGCTCGGCAGTCTCCGGATGCCGTGCAGGGTCACGAGCCAGCGCATGTTCGACGAGCTCGCGGAGGCGTGCGTGCACGCGATCATCGGCTTTACAGGCAGCTTCAGGCGGATTCTCATGCCGTACGTCCCGCCCGCGAAGCTCGACCATTTTGTCATAGGCCTCATTTACCTCCTGCGCAGCGGGGTTGTGATGTTTGACACCCTGCAGGTCGTGCCGCGGATCCCGATGCTGAGGAGGCTGCTGCCGATGGAGACGTGCTTGAAGGTGCATTTTAAGATCCCGTGCAAGATTATTACCGAGGTGGAGAACATCACGAAGATCGCGCTGAAGGCGCTGGATAGGAGGAGGCTCAAGATGCTGCTGCTGTGTCAGTAGAGATGGGGATGGGGGAATGGGGACGAGGATGGCTCAGTTAGTGGGGATTATTTTATGAGGATACAATATATAAACGAGGAGGTAATGCTTCTACCAGACCCATTGTCGCAACAAATACCTGAATACGTTCATCGATGTTTCCGTCAAGAGCTAATTTTAAGACTGTCGCGAGAACACTTGGACTTATGAGGCAATCCAAGAAGGGCAAAGGTAATGACAACACACAAAGCATGCCTACGGACGCATCAAGCACTGTGTCTGGAAGGAGTAGACTGTCATTTGACATGGATGCGTCCGGCCGATATGAGTTGGCAGACGAAGATGAGACGTCCAGCGTGATGTCTATTATTGCAAGAGGAGTATTACCTGACGGCCAGACAAACGCGCACTGTGTAAACTTGAGTGCCAGGAATTCCCAAGACCCGCAGGGTGCTAGGTTCGGCGACTCCTTGGTACGAGATGATATCAGAACCCCCGTTGCAAATGCAATCGAAACATCGAGTACTCCCCGTTCTGCTGTCAGAATCCAAACTGACAGATTTGAATTGATGGACAATGTTTCCAGACCGTCAAGTGCACGATTCAGGGAATCGCCGCGTCCAATGTCAAGGGGTGGACCAAACTCCCCTGTTGCAGAAAACGGTTCCGTTACTCGTCTACGGCTCCCGCCTCTGGTCAATGGACAGGTTTCTGGCATCGCTGCTGCAGCAGCTGCAGGTTTTGCTTCGGAAACAACTTCTGCACAGAACATCAGCCCTTCGCCCGCACCTGCTGCAGCTTCAGGGAACACCAGTGTCAGGACCAATCGGCCTGCAAGCAACACGCCCACCAAGTGGAGCGTCGCTGATATTATGCAAGGCATCAAGCCGCCACCTGGCCAAGAGGAGATCAAAAGGGTTTCATCCCAGTCAAAAACCGAAGTGTTTTTCACCCTGCACACTGCCCTGCGGCAGAAGCTGGCTGACGGTGGTTTTGAGCTTGAGCCGTTCAAGCATATCTACGATTGGAACGATGAGGTGTACAAGCGGGTGATCAACGACCCACGGCTTATCAACATCGACACGCGTGAATACGCTGGGAGCGTCGCTGATGGGGATCGCACCATTCCAATATACCTCGTCTATGTGCCTGCTGCCCTCTCTGAAGACTGCGAAACAACGATCGCGTACGACTACGTGTTCAAAACGTACCACTTGATCAGAGACCGCTTCATATCAGGGACGCATCCATTCATCCAAGCCAGTGCGTGGAAATTGGCCATTCATAATCACTCCATCACGGCCCACAGGACCTACATATTCACGTTCAACGCCGTCCCTCACACCAGGATGTCGGTCAACAAATTCACCCGCATCTGCGACTGGATGGGCGAGCTGGTCCGCGAATGCGACGATGCTATCAAGAACGTGATGGAATCGCTCCTCAGACAGAAGCTCAGGGTCCGGCTGAACCCTTTGGCTTTGGCTGCGCGTCGGACGCACCACGAGGAAATCGACGACACCATGCTGTAAAGGCGTTGGCGCTCGCGCGCATCGCGCAGCGTTTGTGGTTTTTGGATATAAACACGTCCAAAGACAGCCCGCACGATGGCTCAAAACGCGGTCAAGGCGTTGGATTATGTGGTCCGCAACGTGGACGCGGACGCTCAGTGGTCGCGCGCCGTAGCGAGCCTTCGGCAGATGAGCCAGCTGGAACGATTGCGCGCGTGGGTTGAGCTGTCCAACCGCGCGCTGGGCTCGTCCGAGCCCTTGAACGGGACCGTTCTGCATTCGCAGTATAAGCTGGCCTTCAAACGCGCTGTGAGAGAGGCGGATGCTGGTGAGAAGGAGGAAAGCGCGATTGTGTATCCGCTGGCGTGCTGCTGTGGTGGTGGGCAGCAGGGGGTGACGAGCACGATGTCGTTGGATGGAGCTGGTCTGGCTCAGAAGCTGTTTGAAGCTTTAGTGGAAGTAAGAAAAATCAGTACAAGTCTGATATCATTACGAGATAGGCGCAATAATGTTGACACGGAAACTGATGAGTTATTAGAAACAAATAAAAATATCTCAGAGGGAGAACTTCATATTCATGATACAAAAAGTTCACTGCAAGAACATGATGTAAATGTACAAGAAATCAGTGAATTGTTAAGAAAAGATCGCGAAGAAATCAGAAAATTGATAGATGAAAAAAACATCGAAGCAGACAATAGTAAAGCTAGCTTAATTGCAGGACTGATTACAGATCTTTCTACAATAAAAGATATAAGAGAAATACTAGAAAAAGGCATTAATCACAACAATGAAATTACAGGTATGATCCACAGTGAATTTGAAACATTGAAGAAAAGTATGCCACAATTATTACAAACTCTGAAAACGGAAAAACAAGACGATAGTGATATACAAAGTGAAATGAAAGAATTAATTCAAGGTGTAAAAAAACTGACTGATATGTTCAGCCCACTCGATACACATGTTGATGATCTATCTGAAAAAAAAGATGATGCAGATCAAACGATAGAACCTGGAGAAATCTTGGGTGAAATCGACCAATCATATCATCAAACCAAGAAGAGAATAAAATTGATTGTTGATATTTACAACCTTGAGATGAAAATATATCAAGAACGGATGGCTTTGACATCAGAACATTTTGGCTCAGAACAAGTCGAGGCAAAAACAAATACAATTTTCAAAAGCATCAAACATGAATCTACCAAAATAAAGGAATTGCTGCAAAATGCAATTGGTTACATGAAAGTCTTAGATTCTGCAGTAAGCACTAAACGGAGATAAAATTGTTCAATACTCATAATTCCAACCAGTTCAACAGTTCACCACCACAAACAAAATGCTTTTAGCACCCTCCCCACCTCGCCCTCTTCCTCACGCTCACAATCTGCGTCTCCGTCAGCATCAGCGGCTCGTTGCGGTCCGAGACCCGCACCCTCAGCCTGAGCTTCCCCCCCACCCTGGCGACGGAGGCGCTGATGACCCGGAGCGGGTTCACGTCGTGGATGGTATCGAGCTCCGCACGCGAAAACTCGCAATCGACCGCGTCGTTGATGTACGCGTTGACAACGTACGAGCCCTGCACGGGCGCGTCCACCGTCCACGACAGTAAAATCTTCTCAGCCTTCAGCGCCTCGATGGCCGCCACCACGTTCCGCACCACTACGCGATCCTCCGCGTGCACGTTGTCCAGGACCACCATCCACATGTCGCGCCCCACACCCCGGCGGATATACGGATCCCAACCAACGCGCATGCGGCGGCCCGCGCACGCACGGTGTATATAATCGCGGAGCGCACCGGGAAGCACGCATGTCCGCGCTGGTGTGGGCGACGGAGAGCGCGATCCTCGGGCTGTGGGCGGTCGTGTTCTCGCTGTACTCCAACGCGTTCCACGCCTTCGTGGCCCGGAGCCACGCGCTCATCTCGGCCTTCACGCTGCTCATGCACCTCGCGGCGGCCGCGCGCGACTGGCCGATCGGGCACTCTGTGTCGGAGGCGTTCGTGTGCGCGGTGTGCGGGCTGCTCCTCGTCTACGTCACTGTGCTGTTCGATCCCGGCAACTTCGCCACGTTCTTCACCATGCCCGTGGTCGGCTTCCTCCCCCTCGACGGCTGCCTCGGCCTCGGCTGGTTCACCGCCGCGCTCGTGAGCGCGCTGGGCATGGCGCTGAGCGAGCGGGGCCGGCGGACGAGCCTGATGTTCCACCACTTCGGCTACCACATGCTGGTCGTCCCGCCGTCGTTCCTGCTCCTGTGGCTGTACGACTACAGCGGGTCGGCGAGCGAGCCCGTGTCCGCCGTGATCGGCCTGCTCCAGGCGGTGGCGCACACGCTGTTTTTCATGGTGTGGGCGGTCGCGTGGGGGATGTTCATCTTCCTGCAGTTCGCGGGCGAGAGCATCATGGCGCTGGAGAAGCCCTGGCCGAGGTCCTTCTCCGAGCTGAAGGATGCGGATTTCTGGCTGTACCTCTTCGTCCCCTCCGTCTTCAAGCTCCTCGGCCGCGCCATGCCGATCCTCGCGTCCGTCTCCGCCGCGTTCGTCGCCCCGACAGCGCAGCAGACGATCCTGATGTGGGTGCTCGTGGGAATCGCCGCGGCCAACAGCCTAGATTTCCTGCAGCTCTGCGGCTGGTTGGTCAGAACAGTGTCGAGGCTGCTCGCCGACATCGGACCGAGGCGATTCCGCCCGGCGTCCGACGCGCCATCATCGGAGGAAACGCTCGCGCCGCAGGAGCACGCGTTAAAGCTGGACCTTTCCCAACCCCGTCCACCCGCCGCCGTCCAGATGAACACGGACATCTTTCGAATTCCGAACGCCGTGTTTCCAGCAGGCGGCCGGGAGAGTGCGCCGCGATGGCGGGATAAGATGGTTTGATCAGTGAGGGATGTTTTTTTTAAAAAAATACAGACACGAAAAAAACATATCACGCAAGGTCACACCCCCGCACGCCGTTCCCACCCATCCGCCATTCGAAGCACAGCGCACGTATGAGCGACACCGAGGATCCCGCGGACGACGCGATGCCCGACGGCGACGAGCAGGCGCAGCAGGACAACCCGCTCGAGTTTGTGGACGATTCGTGCGAGCGGAACCAGAACGCGTGGCTGCGATTCCCGCCCGAGTTCATCCGCCCGGCCAAGATGTGCTCGGTGAACAAGTACGTGCAGTGCGTGGACTCCGGCTTCCTGTCGCACAGCATGCACCACCTGCCGACCGGCCCCGAGTTCGTGCTGGTGGGCCACGACAGCCCGTCGCTGCCGTCGCACATGTTCAAGTGGATCTGGGCGATGTCGCAGATCAACGCGCTGAAGCAGTACAGCGGCTGCGTGGTGCCGGTGGCGGAGCTGACGGACGTGACGTACGCGAGGCGCGGCAAGCAGCTGGCGGCGACCGGCATCAAGCGGCGGCTGGTGATCCCGCAGGCGTGGCAGGTGGACGATCGGATGCGGTTCGAGAACTGGTTTCAGGGGATGCGGCAGGAGACGATGATGATGGAGAGCATCCAGGAGCTGCGGCTGGGGAGCAACCACTACGCGGACGTGAACGCGATCCAGTTCCTCTGGGGCATCGTGCCGGTCGAGTACACGCTCGACGGCGCGTCGGTGCGGCGGATCTTCCACGTGCTCAAGACGATCCCCGCGCCCGGGTTCGACCTGATGCGGTGCCTGGTGGACATGTCGCGCAAGGGCGACCTCAAGATGAGCAACGGCATCCCGTACTCGCGGGTGCTGCAGGCCGTGCAGGACGTCATCAACTACGAGTGCAACTGCAACCTGCACATCACCGGCTTCTTCGGCCGGTCGCACCCCCTGCCGCATCCGACCCAGGTGATGGACGACCCCACCTCGCCCATGAACCCGCAGACGATCCTGTCGCCGTTCCTCGTGCTGCGCAAGATCCTGCTGCAGCTGCCGGTGTCGCAGCTGAGCGACCTCGCGGTGGACGGCTTCCCCAAGACCGAGACGCACGACCAGCGGCAGGCGTGCTTCGCCTACTTCAAGGACATGCAGGACGCGTACCGCCGGCGGCTGGCCTACTACCACCGGGTGTTTGCGCGGGCGCTGGTCGCCGGGGGCCCGCGCGCGTCGTCGATCGAGCCGGCCGCGCTGCCGCTGGTGCTGACCACGCCCGACAACGAGTCGCTGGACAGCATCTACTGCTTCATGAACATGACCTTCAACCTGCACAAGTGGCTCGACGGCGGGACCGCGTCGCTAGACCGCGCGGAGCTCCTGCGGATGCCGCAGCTCGCGATCGCGACGCTCACGCCGTTCCAGTACGTGACCATCTGCGACGTCTCGCCGGCCGAGTTCATCAAGGCGCACATCGGCGACGCGGGGGAGGTGATGTAATAATAGGCGGCATATGCCCCGCCGATCGGCGCCCCCTCCTTCCGCTGACACCGTGCATCCGCAGGACCTGGACGAGACCAAGCTCGGCCTCAAGTACTCGGCCGACAACGGGTCGTGGGGCGACATCCCGCACGCCGGGATGTTCAAGGCGTCGCGCGAGTCGATCCGCACGTCGCTCAAGACCATGATGCAGGCCGGGGACCCGCCCGCGAACCGGATCAGCACGTACCACAACTACCTCCGCGCGCAGAGCACCATCCACGCGCAGTCGGTGCTGGTGGACCTGATGATGTCCGACCGGGTGCTGCACTGCGCGCAGTGCCTGGACCGGCTCAAGCACCGGGTCAACGAGGGCGTCCGCCGGGCGTTCGCGTCCGAGGTGCCCGGGGCGGCGGCCAGGGCGCAGCGGGCCCTGTTCGTGGCGTACCCGGACGCGGCCTACTACCTGAAGCTGCTGCACACGCTGTCGCTGCACAACCGGCACATCCGGGCCAACGCGGTGAACCTGACGACGCTGTGGGCGATCCTGGTGTCGGACGTGCTCACGCACCTGGGCGCGCACCACGAGACGTGGAACTGGATGATGTACACCGTCCAGGTGATGGGCGGGGCCGGGCACCTCCGCGCGCAGACGGACGACCACGGCTCGCGGACGCAGGTCATCTTCACGTCCAAGCCCAACTCGGTGGGGTTCAACGCCGTCATCACCAAGACGTTCAAGGCGCTGTCGACGCTCGTGACGGAGCTGCTGCCGGACCTGAGCTCCGACTTCCTGGAGCCGCTGCGCTTCATGAAGCTCGACCGCACCACGCGCTCGGGCGTCGAGAGCGTCAGCGCCGTCATGTTCGTCAACGGCGTGCGCGAGCAGGCGCCCGACCGCAAGACCTTCATGCGGCCGATCATCATGGACGAGGGGTACCGCTCCATGGACGCGGCGGCGCTCAACGGCATGGTGTGCTCGATCCCGCGCGACTCGGACGGCGGCTCGGGCAACATCCTCAAGGCGGTCGAGAACAAGGCCGGCGGCGCGCACCTGCAGGGGCACCAGCGTCAGATCCCCGGGCTCAGCCCCTTCCTGCTGGCGATGACGTCCAACAGCAACCCGCACACGTCGGTCATCGGCGAGTGCATCAAGACCTTCTCCGTCGTGACCGCCATGTTTCCGGCCGGGTAACGCGCGTGCGCTGCACATACGTGCGCGATACGCGCGCGCTGACAACGCTCCTCCCGCAGGGCCCAGCCCGGCGGAAAGCTGTCGCAGATCCAGGTCGGCAAGAAGCGCAAGATCGCGGACTACCAGCCGAGCAACACGAACGCGGCGTCGACGCTGCCGACGAACCGCGAGGAGAAGGAGGACCTCGCGTGGGTGATGTGCGTGCTGATGATGGCGACGCGGCAGCTCGCGCTCATCAACAAGACGGGGCAGGTGCACTTTGAGATCAACATCACGTGCCGGATGTTCGTCGACTGGATACGCAACATGATCCACGCGCACTTCTCGTCCTTCTTCAGCTCCATGATGCTGCTGAGCTACGACCGCGTCATCGCCGGATACCTGACGCGGCAGGTGGCCACGACGTTCATGGCGACGTGCGCCCGGCACTACGCCGAGACCGACTCGGTGACCGAGGCCAACGCGGGCGCGCTCAAGGACATGGAGACGGCGCCCATCACTCTGCAGTCGTGCAACGTCGCCGTCTGCAACGCCGTCACGCACCTGTGCGACTCGAACCTGCTGCTGGTGAACCAGCTGATCCGCGACCGGCTGCACACGCCCGTGGTCCCGCCGGCGTTCATCGTGTCGGTGCTCAGGGGCGAGACGATCGACATGGGCTCGTCGCACTACGACACGATCTTCGCGTGGGTGTCGCAGATGGTGCAGAACCGGCAGCAGGAGGCCGAGTGCGTGATGGGGTACATCGCTGTGTCGAAGCTCGGGAGCCACGAGGACTACAGCAACAAGGAGACGTACCTGGAGTCGTACTTCGGCGTGGCCAAGAACAACTACTACACCTACCTCACCGCCGTCAAGGAATGCTGCAGCAAGACGTTCGACCTGACCGGCTTCCTCAACATGGACACCTCGATGCTGGACTTCTCGCGCTTCATCGGCCGCCTCGGCGTCGGCGGCGACGGCCTGCTGCTCTCCAACCAGCGGCAGAACCCGCTGGCCGAGAACCACCGCTGCACGTACCTGTTCATGCAGAACAGCAGCCAGCAGGGCGGCCCCGACGCGCAGCGCGTGCCGTCGATGCGGTGCTGGGTCAACCTCATACAGCACCTCCTCGTCACGTCGCTGCAGGGGGGCCACGAGCTGCACGCGGACAACATCTTCACCTTCGGCGCCAGCCTGACGGAGTTCATCTTCGCCCACTGCACGCCGCAGCAGACGTCGCCGGCCGGGAACGTGGTGCTCGAGAGCTTCCAGCACGTGCACGACGAGGTCCTCCCGCTCCAGATGGCCACGTCCCCGCGGCCCGAGTACTTTGTCCGCACCGTCAAGGATCACGGCGCGCTCGAGAGCGGCGTGGCGTCCGAGCTCCCCGCCATCGTCGGGGCGCACCCGCTGGAGGACGTGATCCATCTCGGCGCCTGGATCCAGCTCCACACCATCATACACAACGGCGTGGGCCCCAAGGAGTTCTGCGCGTTCGAGGGCTACAACGGCAGGCCCCCGGAGCTCGTGCTCGGCCGGCGCTACCCGCTCGTGTGCGCGCAGCAGCGCGTCAAGGGCACGCTGCAGCTGAGCGGCACGGTCGCGCGCATCACGCTCAGCGAGGACGACGGCGACTGGGAGGAGCAGCCGCCGGTGCCGCTGGAGCAGTGGTGGACCCACCTCCGCGCCCAGGAGCTCATGGTCGCGCCGCTCGTGTTCAGGCGGCACGCGGCGTTCATGCCCCTCGAGACCGACGAGGACTGCGCGGCGCCGTGGGTCGCGATCAACTACACAGACGACGAGCGGCAGTTCCTGACGCGGACGGGCCAGTACGTCCTGTCGCGCGGGGGCGTCACCACGGCCGTCCCGTTCGACGAGGCGCACGCGCGGCTGATCAGCATCGGCTCGCACATCCTGGTGCACCGCGACGCGATCAGGCACTTTGGGCTCAACGCCGCGGCCGAGTGGGTGGTGGGGTGCCTGCGGTATCCCGAGAACCCGACAAACGAGGAGCGGTCCGACGCCAACCAGCACAGCATCTACGTCACCATCAAGCTCAAGGGCGCGCCGAGCTCGGAGCTCGAGGTCCGCATCGTCTACACCACCACCATCAACTGCCGCGTGCTGCGATCGAGGGACAATCTGCACTACGCCGCAGAGGCGACGCAGCAGGAGATACTGTCGCTCATGGCGCCGTCTGCGCAGTCGTAAAGAAGTGCCTCGGTATATTACTGGGGCGCGGGCGCGAAGAGCGGAGATGAGGAGGGGCGATCCAAAGGACGTAGAGGAGGCCAACGGCGCGTGCGGCGGGAGAGGAGGGGAGGGCGAAGAGGACGACGCGTCCGTCGGAACCGCGCTGGGGAGGGGCTGCGCGTGGTGTATTGTGAACCATTTTGACATCCCTGTATTCTTTCTATCGTTTATCATCCTGTACCTATCCGTAGGGCGATGCTGCTACTGCGTGCTAGTGGTGGCCATGCTGAGCGGCATAATGTGCATACGCTTTCGCATAATGAACGCGACCCTGTGGAGCGCGCTGCTGGTGCTGTATCTGCACAAGGATTGGAACATCAGCTTCGGCGATGTGAAGATCTCGTGGAACCGATCCACTTGATAAGGCACGCCGAGGGCGCGCGGCACGCATGGATCAGGGAACCCTCTTAGGATACCAGGCCGTGCAGCGGGTCGCGCTGTCGTCCAGCGTCATCCTTGTGAACGCTCTGGGCGTATGGACAAAGGAGTATTTCGGCATGGTGCAGGGGTTATGCACGGCGTTCTTAATCTTTGCTCTGTCCACACAGCTGCCGCAGGAAAAGGCACAGCCACGGCTTCTCAAACGCGTCACGCTGCTGTACTGCAACCAGCAGATCCGCGGCCTGTTCGTCACAAACGACCTGACGCCTACGAGCATATTTTCGGACATTCTCCTGGCCATAGCGCTTGCCATGATGATGATGCTGATCTACGAGAGCAAAAACAAGGCAAACACGGACGACCTGCGATACCTGCTGAACGGGCTGATGTACCTGTACAGCGACACGTTCGATTTTGCATTTCAGTACGGCGTATTCAAGATCACATTATTCGCGTTCGGTCTGAGCATTGTTCTCAGGACGCTCAAGCCTACAGCGGACCCCGTGCGCATGTTCTGCAGGAATCTGGCCTCCATCATCTGCGTCAACCTGCTTTCCGAAGGTCTGACAGCTCTTCTGCACTCAACATCCATACACATCGACATCGTCCAATGCCTGGCCACCGTGGCGATACTGCGTCTGATGTTTCCTTCGATGGAGTCATACCTGACATACCTCGCCGCATTGCGGCTGACGACGCTCATCCCGAACCTCGGGCCGTTGTTTTTCTGCATCGTACTCTGGCTAGGAGTCCTTCCAGCATCTGGCCGCGCATGGGTGGGCGAAGTCTGCTTCACGTACGTGATCATGGCCATCAGCGACTACATTGTTCAGACACCATTCTGGGGGATGATATTGGTTCTGATTCTTGCCCACTATATAGACTATATAATTCAAGTGCATCTGTGAATTATTTGCTTTCGAGAAAAAAAGAGAAAAAACAAATAATAAAAGAACACACACACACACAAAAAGAATTTCAATCCGTTTGTCCCAGATAAAAAACACAAATGACATCAGACAACAAGGAGCACCATTTCTGCTTCGCATACCACGGCGACAGGATGAAGTCCGACGGTTTTGAGGCCCTCAAATTCATGAACGCACAGGGCACATCCACCCTGGACGGCGTGCAAATGGTCCGCATCACGCTCCAGAGGCGGAACGGGCGAAGGTCCAGCACGATCCACAAAATCATAGAACAGTACAACCAGACCACCCCCTCCGCGCCCATCGTCCCGATCCGCTTCGGCGGGTTCGAGCAGCCGATCTTCTGCTTCAAGCTGGCGCATCCGCTCTCAATGAATCCCATCCTCTCGCGGATCGAGGTGGATAAGGAGGCCTCCTCCCCCCGATACTGGACGTGGACCAGCCGCACCGCAGCAGCCGCAGAGCCGGGCAGGAAGAAGCCGAAACAATCGGCCGAGGCGGACGACGCAGCGCTTGCTGCCATCGTCGAGCGGATGATAGCAGAGGAGCGGGGGATCGACGCCTCGGGCCTCCACCTCCCGAACATCTGCAGGGAGGTGCGGGAGAGGTACTCTGACGCTCACAGCGGCTGGCACCTGAGCCTCCCGCCCTCGCCAGACGATAGGGAATTCATCCGATCGGAGCTTACTCGCTACATCGACCGCGAGATGGCGTACATGGTGCTGCCGCACGCACGAAAGCAGGACAACCAGCAGAACGCGCACGCCCTCACCGACGACGCATCACTGATGGACGGGCTGCTGTTCAAGGACGACGCGCCCGCGGCAACGGCCCAGCAGCCGCCGCGCCCCAACGAGACGATGCTTCGCTACCTCAACTCGATGCTGCCGCAGTGGAAGCACCTCGACACCGTCACCGTGTCCGCGGCCGAGGTGGCGTCGGCGCTCAGCCAGCACGATGCGGGGCTGTACAGGCACACGTGCGTGACGGCATTCATGCGGCCCTTCATCCTGGACGGCTCCGTCGAGACCGCGGACAACCTACATTTCGAGATCAACGTGCAACGCGTGGCGCGGAAGATCGAATAAACAGCGCGTCCCTTGAGCAAAAATAAAAAACATTCGCTCGCCTTACACGCCCGCCCGCCCGCGGGCTGCGATCAGCATATGGCCGACAGCGACCCCACAGCGCCCCCCCGGCTCCAGGTGCCGAAGGAGTGGAGCAACCTCAAGCGCGCGCGCGTCGGCGGGATCAAGGGGCGCGACTCCGTGAAGAAGCGCTTCAAGTCTGACACGATCGTGTCCAACAACAGCGCGGACTCGATCGAGGACATCTGCCGGTGCATCTGCGACAACATCGGGCGGTGCGAGGACCTGGAGTACGAGCTGGACTTCTCGGACGTCCTGTCGCACATCGACTACCGCGGGGTGCTGGAGGGCCTGTTCAGCGGGCGCGGGATGGGGGCCGACGTGCCGATCGTGACGCGGGAGTACGAGGAGTCGTTCATGCGCGAGCCGATGGCGGGCGAGCGGAAGTGCATCATGGGCGCGAGCTGCGAGGCCATGCTCATCGACAAGACCAAGCCGTTCATCGCGGTCGAGTTCCAGCTCCCGGGCAGCAAGGCGACGACCGACACGCCGCAGATGTGCGTCCTGTGCTCGCGGAAGCACACGCAGCGGCTCTTCTACGACTTCCTGTACCGCGCGACGCCGGCGTCGTGCACCGGGGTGATCCAGCGCTACGGGGTCCTGTTCGACGTGCCCGGCGAGTACCGCAAGGACGCGTGCCTCATCATGCCGCCGCACGGGCCCGTGCACTGCATGCCGTACCCGTCGGTGGCGTACCAGCGCAGCCACTTCACGGTGCAGACGCACTGCATGTCGCACTACCTGTCGCAGTCCAACGGGCTGCATTTTTTCCAAACGCCTCCGGCAACGTCATCAGACCCCTCAAGCGCCTCGCAGAGCGCCCCCGGTCTGTGCCAGGAGGCGACGCGCATGACATTCTGAGCCGGATCGACCGGCTGCACCAGCGGCTCAAGGCGGACTACACCGTGCGGTGGGAGCTCGACTGCTACCTGCTGGCGCTGTACTACGACGAGCGGGCCCCGAGGGAGTGGATGGTGCTGGACATCAACGACACGTTCCACTACTACAACCTCCCCGACCTGATGCCCACCATCCGCAGCACGCTCATGGGCCTGTGCTGCAGCCCGTGGCTCCAGCGGCTCTTCAACATCTTCCTCTGCGGCAAGCGGTACCGCCGGCTGTTGGGCACGGCCGACAACAGCTGCCAGCTGACCGCCGCCGTCATCAACACGCTGCACGGCCTGCTGCTCGGGCTCTACCCGTTCAACGAGCGCCGGATGGACTTCGGCCGGCGCGTCCGGATCGCCGGGGCGGTGCACTCGGTGCTGACGGCGCCGTCGTCGCACCACGCCTTCGTCGCGAGCCACCCCAGCCTCCTGTGCCTGAGCCTGGCCGAGTACATCCTCAACGCGGTCCACGACTTCTGCCCGGTCGAGTGGGCGCTCCTCGGGATCGCGTCGGGCGCCAAGTCGCAGTGCCTCGCCATCCTAGAGTCGTTTCGCGAGGCGTCGGTGAACGCGGACAGGGGCACGGGGGCGGCCTTCTGGAGCCGGCTGGAGGCGGATGCCCAGGTCGCCATCGGCAGCATGACCAAGTTCTTCCGCGAGACCTCCCTGTACCAGCACAGGCCGCGAGGCGTGCTGCCGAGCGCCATGGTCCAGCACCTGCCGCTGGCGCTGCGGACCAGGACCATCCAGAACGCGTCCTCGATCTTCGGCCAGCTGCGGTGCGCGCTGCCGGATATCGGGTTCAAGGAGTCGGAGGCGCTCGAGGAGATATGGGGGTCCGTCTACACCCGGCAGCTCCCGACGCACACCACGGCCCGCCAGATGGAGGCGCTCTCGAGGCTGGGGCGGATGTGCCACCTCGTCGAGCGCGAGCTGCACCACCTCCCGATGTGCCTGGCGTGCACCCTGACCCGCAGGGCCGACGCGCTCAAGGCGCTGTTCCGGTACGACACGGTCGGGCGCATGCTGGTGTGCAACGAGTGCATGGACCACCGCAACGTCGTCTGCGTCAACATGCTCGGCAAGATCCTCTACGTGCGCGAAAAGGCCGTCGTCCTGTGCGAGGGGTGCCTGCGGCCCAGGTACTGGGACGCGCACTGCCCGTGCACCGCCGAGGAGCCCGCGGCGGCCAGCGCGTGCTGCGTGTGCGCCAACACCAACACGGTCTCGTGCAAGGACATCGTCGACGTCCAGCGCTTCGAGATGCGCGTCGTCCACTTCTGCTACAAGCACAGCCTGTCCTGCGTCGTCAACAGCGCCACCGTGTACGACATGCGCACCCTGGAGGAGGAGATGCGGAACAGGACGTTCAGCAGGCCTGCTCGAAAGGAGTGAGATGGTCGCACACCAGCACATGGTCGGGGGCAAAGCACACGCGCTTACCGCGCAGAACGAAAAGCGCGCCGTCCTCGCGGACCGTGGGGATCAGCGCGCGCCGCATACGTCGCTCCAAGTATTCCAGCGTTTCGTAGGGATCCCACGCGCCCCCGATGCGCACCGCGCCCTGGTAGCGCATGTGGACAAGCTCGTAGACGGTGGCGTTGAGTCGGTCCTGGTTGCACGGGGTTGATAGAAAGAGCATCCGTGCGTCGTATCTGCTGGAGCTTAAAATATTCACGGGAGATGTATTCGGGCGATTTTGTTCCTGGATCCGTTACCCGAGTGACAATGGATGCTGTGGTCAAATTAAAAAAATAGGCCGTATATTCCGAGTCTCAAAACGCAACGATTCGCGACTGCAGCAATTCGTGCATAAACAGTGAGCACAGAACGCAGCCTTTGCTACAGATGTGACTTTTTTTAACGCCGCGTAGAACATCAGGCGTTGGGGTCGGCAGCTCAAGCTGGATGAATTGGCGCGATTCTACTCGTCTTTGCTCAGGATTCCTCAGCAATTTCCTCAGAAAAAATCCGCCTCCACGTACATGGGCACAAGCTCCCGAGTAAAACTCCCGTCGTAGCCGACCGCGCCCATCGTCACACGGCGCCCGACAACGACAAAGGCGCTGCGCACGAATCGCTCCAGATAGTCCAGATAGTCGTCCGCTCCGTCATAAAACACGATATGGCGGTGCCCGGTCTCAAGCTCCTCGCGCCACCCCCGCACTGCGTCCAGGATCATGGCGCGCCCTTGGCGTGTGCTGATGGCCATGTGCAGGTCCTGCGCGGCGGTGTAGGTGTGGAGTAATGGAGGAGGAAGATTGCTGCGAGGGAAGTTCGTGTAGGCAAAACTCCTGGTTGCGTAAAGCCCAACACGATGCACGACGGCGAACAGCGTCATGCTGCACCTCGCGTGGTAGGAGCGCGCGACGTCTGCGTAGAAATCGAACGGCCTGTCGAGCGGAAGGCCAACCAGCATCGGCAGCTCCCTCTGCAGGGCGTCCGCCACCATCCGCCCGGTGACGGTCTGATGCCACTGCTTGCTCGCGGACCGGAGGAGGAAGAGCGCGGGCACCGTCAGGTCGGAATGGAAGTGGATGACGTAGAAAGGGACCGACGGTTCTCCGAGTGACATATTTCGGTTCACGCAGAACTGGAAAGAGTTTATATACAGTTTCATCTGAATGGGACGAGCAATGGGTGGAAGCTGCTGCGGTCAAATAAAAAAAAAATAGGCAGTATTATTCCGAGTCTCAAAATACAACGATTCGCGACTGTAGCAACTCGTCCAAATCAGTGAGCCCAGCACACAGCCTTTGCTACAGATGTGACTTTTTTTAACGCTGCGTAGACACATCCCATATGCAGAACGAACCAACAAGCAAGCGTCAGCGGTCAGGAGAGAAAAGAGGAGCAAACAGCGAACAATCGTACCTGCAGGCGATGCAGCAAGATCCGCAGAACAGTGGAACCGCTCCACTGAACTTCAACGAGACCCTTTTGCAGGCATACGGCCTGACAAATCAGATCGAAAACCCTGCTGTCGTCTCCACGATTCAGATACTGTATCAGAATGGCAGCGATGCGCTGAAGCGTGGACTGCGTCATCTGACAAGCTCCATGGCCAAGAAATCAACCGAGCTGTCAGAGAAAACTCGCAGCCTCGAAGAGATGTCCGCCAGGTTGAGCGAGATGCAATACAACTCCGAAGCCGAATTAGGGGCGCTGCAGGTGAGCACCATGCCATCATACCGCAGGAGCGCCGTTTCTCTGACTATCATCATACATTCCTTTTTGTCAGGTCGCGTTCAACGACTCGAAGACGAAATACAACAACCTGTCGGAGATGGTATCAGAGCTGGAAACCAAAGCAGCTATCGCAGACCAGCTGGTGTACGACAAGACACAGCTCGAGGCCCACTGCCACGAACTACGGACGCAGCTCTCGAACAAACAGCGGCAATTAGAAGAGCTGACGCCAAAGGAAACCGCGCTCCAGAACGCCAGCAAGATCTTCAACGATCCGGTGGACAAGGTGCCGATCCAGTATCCGGTCATGCAGACGAACGGGTTGATCATAGATCAGCACAAAATCATCTCAGCATGGTCGAAGCAGGGTGAGGTAGACGACGGATATCCCTATCGGATCTACATCTGCCCCGTCACCAAAGTTCCTACGTCCCTCGCCCGTGTCAACATCACGCTCAAGATTCAGGAGATCGCGACCGGGCTAGGCATGTGCCTCATCCCGCCGATGGAATTTGAGTTCAAGGGACATGAGGAGCTAAAGTGGACCAAATTCGGTCTTATGGACCAGCTCAACATCATCTCTAAGCTATGCTGCATGTACACCACCCGAATCCAATCGTCGACCGTCGTTCTCGGCAACGACCAGATTTATTTCAACATCTTGCTCGACAAGGTGGACCAGTCTCGTTCTCTTTCCCTCATTGCCCAGCGCTGCTTATGCTGTGACGCGCGCAGATGAAGGACAACAAATATGAGCTCAAATGCTCAGCCCAGGATAAAAACACCCCAATCGATCTCCCCGTACGCACGATCATCAATCGCAAGGGATGGAACCCGTTCCCGGAGATCGCCCAATACCCTCAGCACGACTAGAGGCCATCACCTCGCGCCACGCGCCGCGCTCGCTCCAAGAGGCGGCGGAGCACCCGGGAGCGCCGTCGCTCCTTCGGCTTGCTTGACTGCAGGGCGCACGACACGAGGATGCACTGCTCAAGCATATAAACAACGCACTGCCGTCGCGCAGTGCTGTTTTTTAAAGGCTGGTTCAAAGCCTCTTCTACAATTTCGGTCTGCGAGTTGATGAGCCGCACCGCTTCAGAGATGGGAAGAGGACGTCCCGAAATCTCATCGTCCCATTCTTCCTTAAACTCAGAGTATGGTTCTCCCTGATACAGCGGCATCGTCCGATCGGACAGGTGTCAAGAAAAAAATAAGATGGCCTGGGCCGTTTTTACATCCATAAAAAACTGAATTCACTAAGCTAGGTGTTGACGCGCAGGCGGTTAAATTCGAACGCAACACTAACGCGACGAGAGCGCATACGCCCTTTTCAAGTAACGAGATCGACAAAAATAAAAAAGAGCACACCCCCTCATTACCCATCACACACACACACCACCGTCCACACAGAACCATATGAGACTCAAACGAAGAGCGCATCCTGCAAAAAATCCAACCCCCTGCCTCGCCGAGACAGCGCTGAGCATCGGTCGGATCTGCAAGCACATCATGCTGGTGAAGTCCAGGCGGCACGTCGCCATCCGCTCTGCGTACGAGCCCACGACGGCGAAACAGGACACGGCAGCAGGACAGATCACCCTTGACTCGCTGCACTGGCAGCAGGCCGCATCCACGCTGCTGTCGGAGAACACAGCCCTGCGCGAGACCCTGAAGAGGAAGGAGAAGGAGTGCTCGGACTATTCGTCCAGGCTGTGCCAGCTAAGCCAATCGCACGCGGGGCTCGAAACGCAACTCGCCGCGAGCGCGAGAGAGCTGCTGATCGTGAGCGCCGACAGCCTCACGCCGCCCCCGATGGTGCTCCAGACCGCTCCGAACATCCCGGTCAACACGCAAGGGAAGGATGCGATGTACTGGCACCAGGCGTGCCGAACGCTGCAAACACAGTACCTGGAGCTGAAAAGCGAGCTCCACAGTAAAACAGATCAATTCATTCGACTCACCGCATCCTACCGAGCCCTGCTCAGGCGGCAAGAGGACGGATCTCCACACGGTACGGAAACTCTTCCGCCAAGGGGTAGGTCAGCTTCTTCGATCGGCTGCGCGACCGCAGCTCCATAATGCGCGTGGTGTACCTCCTCCTGGCCGAGTCGACGCACGGGCACACGCCGTCCCCGCCGCACGGGGTGGCCCCCAGCCGCTGCGCGATCGACGCGACGTTGGCGCCGGGGTTGGCCGTGGCCATGGCCCTGTCGAAGAGCGACACGATCTTTCTCACGGCCGAGCACCGCAGCGGCATGAGGGTCACGAAGGTTACAAAGGTCCACGGCCCGCCGCTGTCCGGCTGCACCGATGAGGTTTCGTTGTTGCCCTGGCCGTCGTCGCTTGCGAGCTTGTCCATAAACGCATCGATCTGCGAATTTATGTCGACGAGCTGCTGCTTGAATCCGAGGTCGATCAGACCGAGCGAGTCGTCGCCGCCGATGAACGGCCCAATGTCGTCCGTAGCGTTGAGGACATCCGACGCGTTGACCTGCGCCCCGTCCGAAAACGCGACGGATACGGGAATCGACGCGTTCGGCGGAGGATCGGTCGTCCAGATCAGGTCTGCGTCGAACGGACCCCATGCCATGTCGTCGTCCGGCTCGACGATGATGTCAGAAGGGTACAGGGACTGTGAAACGAGGCAGAGATGCAGAAGAACTGTTGAAAGAAGGCTCGTTCTCGGCAGCATCAGCGTCCCTGGATCGACTTCTTCTTATGTATTGGTCTCGGTCCGTTTGCTGCTAAAATGTCATATATAAGCTCTGGCACCCAAGGCGTACACCCTAGACCAAAAGATGATAGTGACAGCAATCATCCTCTCGCTGGTAGCGCTTTTTCTCGCTACAACTGCCCTGATCTCCAGCACGCCGCGCCTGCGCCACTGTGCGCTCTCCGGGGCGCGCATCGCCTACTCCCACCCGCGCTGCGCGTTCACGGTGGCGCACTGGATCGCCCGATGCGTATGTTGGTTCCTTTACGACAGGCTCGCCCGGCGCGAACCGACCCGGTGCGAACGGATCATTGCGCTGGACCCGGAAAGACTGGCCGCGCTGGTGGCGGACGGCAGCATACACGCCCTCCAGGCATACGTGGACGCGCAGCTCCCTTTCGAACGGTACCTGGCGCGCGTGGCGATGGACAACGCCGAGCGATTCAAAATCAGAAGAATGCCGCGCCTTTTCACGGGCAGAGGCTTGGTCAACGGCCCGTACGTCATACCCGCCGGCACCATCGTGGCGATTTATTACGCGGTCCTTTCCCAGCTGGACCTGCAGGATGAGGACAGCGCGTACAGGATGAGCTACGGGCACGTACCAGCAAACATTTCCACACTCAAGTTCGCGCTGGACGGGAAGCAGCGCCTGCACATCTGTCCGGACTCCAACGGCTCGTTTATCGACCACCGATGCTATCACACGAACGCCGAGTTTCGGTGGATGGGCGATCCGTGCATCTACCTGACCGTCGTGACGCGGAGGCCTGTTGAGCCGTTCGAGCAGATCACGATCAGCTACGGAAAAAACTACCTGTTCTTCAAGACAAAGGCCGACCGGCTGAGGGCCAAGAACACCAAGGTGTGCGCATGCATGTGCGATGCCCCGAACCCATGCCCGCTCCGTCGCAGCATGCTTGCCTGAGCGATACGACGCCGCTGCCTGGCTGTATTTAACCAGCGGATATTCATCTGCGAGGATGAGACTCGACTCGATCATTGTGCTGCTGCTCACTCTTCTACTACTACTACCATCAGCCACCGAAGCGCTCACGTCCGAAATCGACGGCCACGTCGTGCAGTTTGTTGTGTATGCTGCGCAGGAGCAGGATATCAAGCGCCTCTTCCCCGGGGCGGACGTTCAATTCACATGGAACAACGTCTACATCGTCCAGATATGGACGCACGATCCATCCGGCCTCATGCCCGAGATCCAGAGCGTGCTGAATAAAAACTCGGGCATCATACAGACCATCGTCCCGCCGCTGACGCTCGCTGCCGCCACGCAGAAATGGATCGAGTTCAATCTCGTATGGGTAGCGCTCCTGATCGCGGTGTTCATAGGAGGATGCGCGTGCGGCGGTGTGATCATCAGCAACTGTATCGGTATAAAACAAGAGGTGTGCAGAAAGCAGCGATGTCGCACAGGGTGCTGAAGGACAAGGTCACGCGCGATCGATCGATGATCGACGAGATCGGCAGCTGGGCCGCAGTGGCATGGCAGCGATTCGAGCAGCGCTACGTGTCGAATAATAACGACAGAGACGAATGGGAGAGCCGCAAGAAGAAACTGGAACCCACTGCGAAAGCAGCGGCGCGATGCGATAATAAGGCCATGCTGATGTTTGGATCCGAAGGCAGCGAGTAGTGAAGTTGATGCATTATTAAAAAAATAAAAATCATCCCACACACAACACACACACCACGACCACCACACGCCGAGTCACAGCCGATCGCCCCATGCCCCTCACCCGCCTATCGACCCTGCGCCTCGCCAACCTCGACACGCTATACGCCAAGGAACCATCCGACCCCGTCGTGCTCGCGCTGAGGCCGTCGCCGCCGCTCTCGGACGCGCAGATCCTCAGACTTGCGCTCGCGGCGCCGTGGAACCCGGTGATGATCGAGGCGGAGGTGGATTACGAGCGCTGGGACGCGAAAAGCAACACGTTCGAGGCCGAGATCGTCACTGTGGAGACGGTCGCCAAGGCCATACCGGTCCCCAAGAGGCGCAGAGTGCCGCCGCAGACGCTCCTCAAGCAGTATCGCGGATTCCTGTCGCACGACTGAACCATGAAATAAAAATGTACTGTCCTGGGTTTGGTCGGGTTTGAGTAAACGGTTAAACCTCCCACCATCAGCTGTGCCCGTAGATATGACAGTTTTCCCTCGCCCCGCTCCGAACGAGGCTGACCTCTATCATCTCCTTCGCCGCCCCTGAAAGCACGCCGTCCTTCGAGTGCTGCATCGTCACCGAATACGACAGGCTGAGCTCAGGACACCTTCGATTCTTGACAAACTCCTGTGCTGCGATGCTATCAATCGAGTCGCCATCCAGCCGAAACACACAGTCGAGCCGGTTGCCGTGCTCCCACGCCGAGACGATCCGGCCCACGGGCGTGCCCGTATGCTCGATCTTGACGGGCAGCTGCAGCAGCGCGCCGGTTCGAATCAGGTTGGACACGTCGTTTTTTCGCAGATACACACCCGTATGCGAGTCGGATTCTGCAGGAGAGCAGGTGCCGAACACCAGCATTGGCAAAAATGACCAAAATGCGGATTATATACGAAGGAGAGCGTAAAATGCTCGTCCCAAGGCGTAGTTTCGTACGTATATTTACGATGCATCGCCGCGCCGGCGCGGATGCACGACTCGATGATGAAGGAAGCTTGGACAATGTGGATCATCCTTTCGGCGTTCGCCATTCTCCTCTTAACAGCAGCGCTGCTGCTCAATAGATCGATCCGGCAGACGCTGTGCAACCTGTCATGCGGATGCATACGGCTGCTCGAGGCCCCAGCGTGCTTCGTGTACACCGCCCTGTACGACGCGCTCTGCTGCCTCATCGGATGCACCGTATGTGTCTTTGAGGTGCTGCTCTACTGGCTGCAAAACTCGGGCCTATACGACACCATATGCCGCTCCGCCAGGGCGCTCAAAGCCCTGCCGCTGGCGTGGTACCCCATGGCGGCGCTGACCATAGTGCCGATCTGCTGCACCGTCCGCGGTGATTGGGCGGTTGTTTTTCTGGGTGCGTACTGCATGGTGGGTCTGACTGTGGGTGCAACGGAGCCCAGGCCTAAAAAAAAGAACAAGCAGAACAGTGAAGGTGATGATGCAACAAACAACGACAGGAAGCAGACTACAGTCAGCGCGAGTTCGGATTTTTTTGTCGGAATGAACATTAAAATTGACCTCAAATGACACATGCATATCGTTGACTTTTTTTATCAAAAACCGCAATTTAAAACCCGATCAAATGGACAGACCGCCCGCACCAATCACCGCGTCGCAGATCAAGGAGCTGGCCGACAAAATCTTTGCAGACCTCGGCGCAGGATACTCGGAGTGCATCTATCAGAACGCGCTATTCCACAAGCTCGTCAAGATCGACGCATCCGCCTCGACGGAACGGACCGTGCCAGTGGTCTACGACAACGAAGTCCTCGGCACCTGCCGCCTGGACATCGTCACCAGAGACTCGATCATCGAAATCAAGGCCACGCGCAAGATGCCGTCCAGCGTCGGCAACCAGATCCGAAAATACCTCGTCAACCTACACAACCAGGACAGCCTGCCGCGCTTCGGATTGGTGATCAACTTCAACCAGGACACCGAGCGAGCCGAGTTCATCGACGTCGATCCCGCCACCGTCCCGCACGCCGTCGAAAAGGTCTACAAGCGGCGGGTGCCTACGGCGTTCGAGTGACTGGCATACGCATCCCGCCGCGGTCGCAAGTACAAACGGGGCGCCCGACGGGCGGCGCTCGAATGGCAGACGACAAGGTGACCCCCTTCATGCACGAGCTGTGCCAGATGGACCGCTTCGGCGGCAGGTGCACGCGCCTCAACCGGGACTCATGGGAGGCGATGGACGTCCAGCAGTGGACCGACGACCAGGCGACGGCGCTGCGAGGCCGCTTCCCCTCGATCAGCGCGCGGGTCGTATCCAACCGGAACTCGCTCAGCGGGTTCTCGATCGCGCTGCAGGTCGAGCGGGCGTCGGTCGTATGGACCTCGCTCCTCGTGTGCGCGGTCCTCGTGGCGACCGGCGCGGCGGTGGCGAGGACGATGGCTTGGCAATAAAACTAACATTGACTCATAATGTTTTGTAATTAGTGTGATCATATCTGCTCAACTGTTCAAATAATTATAAACAAATCTCCTCAAATTTTCAAAATAGAACTAAAAAAGTTGCAAATGTGTTTTATAAGATCGAACACTGGCAAGAAGTGACAGAACAACTGATCATATGTCGTGTTTCAAATGTGGGATGATGGGACACTGGGCTCGTAACTGCTTTTCACATTCAAACTGGAGATCACCTGTCAAACCAAATGCGAAAGCAAAACTGTCATGCACTCGTTGCGGTAGAACAGGGCATTGCGTACAAGATTGCTTTGCATGCTCCACTAAGGATGGGCAACTACTAGAGGTCTCTAGAACGTATAGAGAATCAGTCTCCGAGAACCTGTCATGCACACGTTGTGGTAGAACAGGGCATTGCATACAAGATTGCTTTGCACGCTCCACCAAAAATGGGCAACTACTAGAGGTCTCTAAAACGTGCAGTGGACCAGAATCCGAGATCAGGAAAGGAGAAGTCTCTGGGAAGCGGAAAAGAACAATCCCTGATGGCGACAAAAGGAGCGGAGTTTATGTGCTTCAGTACCAAGATGGAAACCTGTACGTTGGTAAGTCGAACGATATCGATGCTCGAATTCGCCAGCATACAGCTAGGAATGTAAAATGCACCTCAGAATGGCAAGGAAGTCCAATAGAGGTACAACCGATAACATCGCGCCTGGATGATCACGAATCATGGGAACGCAACGAAACACTTGAGCGCATGAGCCAGCAAGGAGTGGAGAAGGTTCGTGGATGGATGTACACCACCCAGCATCTTTCCCCTGAGACCGTTGAGAGCATTGACGCGCAGCTGTGCGAAAAGTTTGATCTCTGTCGCTCATGTGGAACGAAAGGGCATTTTGTGTCAGAATGTCCCTTGAACAAGGACAAAAAGCCCAACAGTAAATCTCCATACAAGACATCAACTGATGAGGGACATGAAGATGATAGCAGCTACTTCAGTGAATCATACGAGGATGGTGACAGCAGCTGCTTCAGTGATTCGAGTAACGACGAAGATGAAGATCACACTCCATCTTGCAAAAGGTTCCATGGCGAGAGGGACGACGAGGACGAATGCTATGACGACTTCAGTGATTAAAAGCTACACGCTTCAGTCTTTCAAAGCTCGTCCTCATATGAGTGGTCCTCATAGCGACCTGTGCGGCGGTAGCGAGGACCATGGCCCAGCAACAGTAAAAAAAACACAACACACTCACAATACGACGGTGCTGCTGCGCGTACGGCCGAAACGATATATACAGAACGCGCGACCCGAGGCCAGTTCATGGCGTCCGAAATGATCGACCTCAGCCTGCCCATCCGACGCTCAAAGCTCCCCGTGAAGCTGTCCAACCCCGCAGCCGACGCCGAGTGCCCGATCCTTCAAGAGCCCATCGCAGACGCGGTGCTGGAGCCGTTTCCGCGCCCGTACCTCTCCGACAGGCCCACGCACACGGCCATGACGCTGCAGTGCGGGCACACGTTCCACGCGATGGCCCTGGTGTACCACTGGGCGCGAAACCGCAGCGTGCTGTGCCCCGTATGCAGGGCCGGTCCGCCGCAGCAGCAGCTGGTGGTCGGCAAGCTCCCCAAGGAGTGGCGGTACTCGATGGCGGCACGCGTCCGGCGGGAGCAGAGGCAGGACAGGGCCGAGGAGGAGCAGCGAAACCACCAGATCGCGCTGTCCATGCAGGACGCCAGCGCCACGGCGACGCTCGAGCTGCACATCCGCATCGAGGCCGAGCCCGGCGTGTCGCCGCCCGTGTGGAACGTGCGGACGGTGTTTGCGCCCATCGCCAACACGCTCATATTCGCCGTGCCAGCCGAGGAGCTCAAACACATCCCCTACAACGCGCACAGCACCACGATCCGCCTCGTCCCGTACACGGACATGCACGTGCTGCGGCCGTCCAACTGGTTCAGGGCGGGGACCAGCCCCGGCAGCAGCTTCACCGTGAGCGCCGACCATGGAGGGTTTCACCACATCCACCTTTCGGTCTCGGAGGAGCTGTTTGCCATCCTGGTGGCCGACACACTCATGCTGCGGCAGTCGGGGGACGGAGGGCTCAGGCTGGTGCTGTTCGGCGACGTGCTGGCGTGAGGCGCTCGCCGCAGCAGCAGCAAAGCAACATTTACTTTGCCTCAGCTTTACGGACGGAAACCGCGCCATCGGAAACAAGCAGCGCCTCGCCCACAAAGTGCCGCAAAATGTGGTCCAGCATCGCAGAGGGCAGCGCCGCCCATCCGCCGTCCTCCCACGACGACGCGCCCTTGAGGCGGTACAGCCTGGAAAACTCGGAGCGCAGCACCTCCTTGCGCCGGCAGTTGAAGCAGCAGCTCGTCAGAAACAGCTCGGAGCCAAAACCGCCGTGCAGTGCGCAAAAGCAGCAGAAGCCGTTGAAGTATCCGGCAAAGTTGTAATGATAGTCGTCCACAAACTCGGCGAACGCAGGGGCGCCCGGATCATTGTACCGCAGCCCCTGGCCCCTGCAGTGCCGCGCAAAGTTGCCACGGTCGAACTGGGAGGACAGCTTCGTCCTCTTATCGTTGACCACTATCACAGGCAGCGCGCCAACAGTGTATGCTGTGGCTTTCTGGACGCGAGCGCGGCAGGAGATGCAGTCGAAGTAGGGATAGGAGGCGGGCATAGGCGGGAAGCAAATTGATTTGATTTGGTTTAATTTTTTTTTATTTCTTTTTTTCAGCTTCACGCACCAACACCGGCTCATGAGAAAGATATTTCCCATTTACAGTGTCGTCAACTACAAAAGATATCATATTTACTCTATGGATGACCCTTCTCAATCTCAGAAGCATAGAAAAACTAGTAGATAGATTATTTTCTTTAGGAACAGGTTTCACCTATCCAGGTGTTTATGATCTCTTGCAGAAAGCTTGTAACTCAAAATCATGGGGGCTTAATCCATCAAAAAACATATATATGAGTTTTTCAGGATACACCCATGTAATTTCACGGAACGATGGCACGGAAATATATGTCCATGTTTCTGAACTCGATAAACAAACTGATAATTACAGTATTTACTTTTTAAAAGGTATAGCTACTGAAAAAATTGTCTTTAATGTTGCAAAAAACGGAACAGAAGCGGGCATAATACCAGAACTGGCAGAATTCATTGAAAAGATTTAATATTGGCGTGTATAAAGATCACAGGAAGCAAATTGAGTTTATTCTGCTCAAATTCATCCCATACCAACTCAAGCTTTTTTGAAATATCCATCGCTTCAACTCACACTGTACTATAGAGTCATTCGGCTCCCAGTCCGCTCCCGCAGACGCACACCTTGCGCGCCTCCAAAAGCTTGATCATTTGGTCCTTGGCTCGTATGGTCTCGTCCTTGCTGCGCGTCACCTCTTTGACAAGGTGCATGATGTCCGCAGCGTTTTCAAGAATACGGTAGGATGACTGATTCGAAGGAGCAGCAATCGAGGAGCGTTTCTTCGTCGTTTTCGATGAAGTCTGCTTTTTCCCAATCTAAAATAAAAAAACGCAGCTTGAGACAAACACACCAGCATGCTCCTTCGCGTCAACAAATAATCATTCAAACATACCAATGCACAGGAGGCCATAGTGCGAAATCATCACCTGCGGCTCACTCCCATGATTCTCCTTCCCACTCGCACGCTTCGGCGCGGACGGAGCAATCGACGCCTCAACCAGATCAGACTCCAGCTCATTGATCACCCGCCTCCGCTTCTTATTATTCACATCGCCTGCCACGCCGCTGCTCGACCACGCCCAAAAGGAGCCGTCCTTGGCGGCGTCGGCGACCCGTATGGTCTGGTAGATGGGATGCAGCTGAAACTTATGCCCTCGCTCAAACGTCACCACCTCCTGCTGCTCGCCCCCAAACTGCACAAGCCTGATCCCCTCGGACGACCCGCTGTTGTACGCGTCGACGGCCTGCTGCACCTCGCATGTGCGCCGTGGCTTCAGGACGGTGAAGAGGATGAACTGCTGCCCATCCTTCTCGGCGCCTTCCGCATCCACGACGCCGAGCTCCTTGAGAAACCCGCTGCTATCCATCGCAGGGCGCGCGCCCTCGTACACCATGCCGAAGCGGATGCGCTTGGAGGAGGTAGTTGTCACCATATGATAGGATGCAGCGCGCGTGGAACAGCAAATCAAGTCGAATCCTTTCTGCACACGTGGAATATGACCGTTACAAACGCATTTTTTTCGGCCTCCCGTGCGGATAAAAAATAATAATCGTTCGGAAGCCCCTCGCCGTTCCCGCCACCGAGCCACTCACCCTCCCAATCTCTGCTCCAATGCTCGATTTCAAGACCAAGACGCGCCAGTGCCATGTCGCCAACGTCGACAACGGCAAGAACCCGAAGTTCCTCGCCATAAACCACAACGCGATCTCGTTTGAGCGCGACACCTACCGCGGAAACAAGAAGATCCCCACGCGCCTGACCATCATCCGCCCGCTCGCCGCTGGCTGGGGCGCGGCGCCGTACAAGCAGAACCAGAAGGGCGTCAAGACGTCCAGGCTGTCAGAATACTTCAACTCGCCCGAACACGGCCCGACGGTCCGCCTCTACTCGTTCGAGAAGGCGTCAAACAACATGGAGAAGGGGCCCCGCCGCGACGACATCACCTCCGAGCTCATGACGGGCAACGCGCTCAACCTCTGGATGGACGAGAAGCGCCTGGAGGAGATGAAGCGAACCCTGCCCGAGGGGCTCGCCCGCATCGAGACGTTCACGCTGTGCGAGATCCAAGTAGCCCCCAAGAACCAGGAGGGCGCCAGCAAGGGCAGCGCGTGCAAGATCGTCGAGATCCGCCCCACGTCCTTCACGCTGTACAGCTGCATGCAGGACATCGAGCGGTTCCAGCCGACGATGGCCGACGCGCGCGCCGCGCTGCTCAAGCACCAGCAGCACCAGCCGCACATCGCCAACGACCTCGTCACCAACGAGCCGGCGTTCCATGTCCACGTCCCGCACAAGGCGTACCTCCACGAGGACCCGGAGCTGCCCAGGGACGACGGCTACATCACCCTCGTCAACACGGGCGTCGACCCGATCGACATCCCCGTCCACACCCTCCTGGCCTACACCAACTCCACCGACCGCGGCCAGGCCTGCTCGCTCCTCGAGATGGCCATCGCCACCTCGTCCCTCCAGACGCTCGTCATCAGCAACGACTACTGGAAGAACGCCACCCAGTCGTCGCTCCGCGGCATCCCCGTCATCAACACCGAGGCCCTGCTCCAGTGCGTCGTGCCCGCCATGGTAGGCACCCAGACGTGCTTCCCGACGCCGCACGCGACGCAGATCGACGACACGGTCTTCAGCATCCAGATCCACGTCGAGCAGGTGGTCGCTCTTTGTCTCCATCGCCCATCTGCTGCCGCTCACGTTGCGCCGCGCAGGAGCCCACGGTCGTCGCCACCGGCCTCCCGCCCCGCACGATCGACCTTGTGCTCACTGGAAAGGACATCGAGCTCGAGCGCGCCTACAAGATCCGCTTCGGGCTCGTGTCGGCCGAGGTAAACGCTCCAGACTGTTTGCCACCACCAGCACATCGGCCGCCACACTAACCCCTTCCCCAGGGCCGCGAGATCCCCCGCTACTGGGTCGGATACTACGACGCCTCTCCCCGCAAGAGCGTGCCCGCCGTGGGCTACAAGCGCCGCAAGATCACGCCGTGCGAGGAGGATGATGCGGGGGACGAGGCGGACGTCTAGGCTCAGACGTTTTTAATCACATCTGCCAGGCGGCGACCGCGAGCTCTGGACGCCGTTCAAAGGGCGATCGATCGGCGAAAAATATCGCCCAGAATCGCGGAGCTGAGGATGAACAGCACGCTCCTGTCCTTGGATTTGCGATGCAGACCCCTGCAGAGCATGACAGCGCGAAGATTAAAGTACTTGTGCTCCTTCTCCAAAATCATCTTCAGCCGCATGTAACCGGCCGGATGCGCCATCCGCGTTCCGAAAAGCAGCAGCTTGACGTCGTCACGCAGCATCTCCGACACAGTCGTCTGCGCCTTGGTCCGAACCAAAGAGAGCAGCGAGTCGCTCAGCAGCACCCGGCGCTCCCTGAATTCCGTAGTAATGGAGCTGTTTAAGCCGACGGCAGACACCGCGCGAATCTGCACCGCGTTGAACTGAAACGCGCCGCCCGGCACGCGGGTCATATGAAAGGCAACGCAGTACCCGTCCGTACCATCCACAGGCACCATCTCGGCAAATTCGTCGCCCGCGGCGCTCGCGGGACCCATGCACGCGCGCAGCAGCTTGTACGCGGCAACGCCCGTCTCGGGGGACAGGGCCTCAAAGTCGTCGTCAGCGGGCGCGTTGGTCCAGTCGTACGGGTCGCGCATGTCGACGCTGATAGTATACCGAGGAGGCTGCGACATCGGGCTGGAGGAGGGGTGCAGGCGGCGGCTGTTGGTCTTATATATTACGAGACTGCATATGGCCGGACGAAAGTATTTAAGACAGCGCCCGAGCACAGGACCGCTGCCCCGAAGCAGGATGCAGAAGCAAGAAATCCAGCCAGTCGCAAATGCCATCGATGAGGATGTGGTGGATCGCCTCCAGGCGGCATCCGTCCTCAAGATCTTTGCTATGAGTCCTGGCGACGAGGTCGATGTCCTCTGGGGCGGCATTTTCTGGAAGGCGCGCGTGACGCGCGTGGATGCCAAGGGGTTCAATTACGAGTACGAGAACTCAGAGGAAGAGCGCGGGTACAGGAGCTACAGCAGCCTGCACTACAAATGGCGCTTTCCCCTCTCGGAGCATAGCGAGCACTACACGTTCGAGAACATGCTGGCGATGCGGCAGGTCAAAAAGCGCAAGTGCTCTGGCGCTTGAGAGCGACAGCTCTCTCTCTCTCTCTCTCTCTCTCTCTCTATCTATCCTTTCGGACGGAATAAAGCTGCCGCTAAAAACAAACCAACCACCACCGTCTTACCCAACACACCCACGCGTGCACGCAGCACCTCCGTGCATACATATGCTCGCGCCGCCGCGCCCTGTGCCATCCGAGTGTGTGGATGTAACGCCGCCCGAGATGTGGGGAACGCTGTGGGAGCTGGATGCAGCAGGAACGACGGAGATGCCAGGTGAGGTCTATTTGGGAGGCAGACGGACGCAGTTCTGGAAGGGCTACTGGTTCAAGTTTTCACCAGGACAGCCACAGCCAAACTTGAAAACAGCCAACGCTCCGAACACGAAGCATAATGCGTTCAATCGACAGACAAGGCCCAAGCGTCTGCCCGCGCGTTTCTGGCAAACGTATTGGACTCTGTTTCCACAAGGGCACAAGGAGGATTCCACAGACCGTGTGCACCCGGCGTCCGGGCGCGCATGGGACGACAGAAAGCATGGATATTGGAGGGTGAACGGCAGGCTGCAGTACAGAAGCCCCGACGGTAAGATACATACAGACGTCGACGGAGCAGACAAATGGTAAATGTCGCACAGAATGATTCAACACCTCATTTCAAACCCACTCAAATTTGACCGCCGGCGACTTGATCGCCTCAGAGTTCACTGAGTGCTGGGCATAAAAAATTACACAAAAGATGACAAATTGGGTTTTCGTTGCAATGGCCTTTTGTTGTTGTCTATGCATTTTATTCAGCTTCTATTTTCACGAATCAAATAACCCATCCCTTGCAGTCAAACCAACGGACAATAAATTTATTCAAATTCTATTTGATTTACCGTCTAGATATGCGATCTCTCCAGCATCGCCACAAGCAATCAAGTTATTTTTGCCAGCATCAGATGACCCCATGCCTGGATCAGTCTTCGAAACTCAATCCATCTGCGATGGCGGCTCTTGCTGCGACGGCGTTTACATCAACCGTTCGTGCTCATGGACAAACCTCTACTTCGAAAAGAAGAATTTCTACGCCTTCGTGGTCAACTCGAGCAACATAAGCTACGAGTCTCACGCAGTTTCCTCTGGGATCAGGATGTTTCCTCAACAGATACATGCACATCCTGTGTTCTCCCCTTCTGTCAAAATCTTTGAAAGCGAGGAAGCCCTGGATGCAGCCGCCTCGAAATTTCAACCCATGACACAACACGAGCGAGGCCTGCATCTCATCCTATCCGGAGGAGGGCACGGGAATCCCGCCCATGCAATCCTCGACGAGGTGTACTCGCTCTGGCTCTGCGTGTGCAAGTTCAAGCTCGACAACATCTCCCGCTTCGTCGCGATGTCCCTTGACACCGGCTTGAGTGGCGATCCCGTCCTCGTCGAAGTATCCCGTAAGTTTTTCGGAGATATGGTCTTTATCAAGCACTGGGACCCCAGCGCAGCCTATCGATTCGACCGCGTCCTCGCGGGAGTCGGCCAGATGGGCCTCTCCACGCCAGGGTCGGACTACGTGACACCAGGACGCAGCCTCGACGCCCTGAAAAAGCTGCGCAACCGGTTCTACCGCGTGTACGGCCACCCGCCACCCATCGTCCGCGCCTCGTCCCGCCGCCCAGATCCGCTCTTCGTCCTCATCGTCCCGAACAAGCGCGGCTCCAACGGCGTGCTCAGCCCCGACATGGTGCCCCTGCTGACCGCCGCGGGCTACGAGGCCGCCTACCTCGACTTCGGCCAGCTGTCCTACGGGGAGCGCCTGCCCATCTTCCGCCGCACTGACATCATGGTCACAGGCGTCGGCACAGGGGCTACAAACGGCGTCTTCATGTCCGACGGGGCGGTCATGGTGAACCTGGGCACCACAGAGAGGTCGGGCTCCCTCAGCTTCCAGGAGGTCCGTCGCGCCCGAGTCCCATCGATCGAGCGGCGCGTGACTGTGAGTTTGCGCGCAGGAATACTTTTTTGCGGCCATGTACTGGACCCGCGTGGTGTATCCCACCTACGACCAATTCCGCGGAATGTCGCCGAAGGTGGGCATGGAGCTCGTCCATGCGGCGAGGAAGCTGATATTCGACGACTTCGACTCGAGCCCAGGCTCATCCGGCCTTGACAATCTCTCCCCCATCGGCAAGGCTGCGGCCGAGTACTTTGCACACGACGCCAAGGCCTGGGGATCGTTTGTGGGCTCATACTTTCCAGGCGAACACTTTGACCTGGGCTGCCTTAATATGGCAGAACGTCTGCTGTGCGAGACGGGACCCTGGGGCGACAACCGGTGCGCCTACACTGACAGGGACTTGGTGCTGCGGCTCCGCGAAAAGCACGGGGTTTGCTGCTCGTGTTCATAGTAGATCGAAGCTCGGGCGGCAAGATTCATATCAACATTGACGCTGGAGCAGGCGAAGGATAAATCTCATACGAGGTCCGCTGTCTTGTCGACTGCAAATGTCACATAGCATAGTAAAGCTTGTTCAGACACCAGAACCGAATGAGACACTATAATTGAAAAATTAAAAATCTCAAGACTCTCGTCCACAAACAAGAACAACAACAACAAGGATATAAAAACAGCAGAGATCATCAAGAATTCTTCCATAGTCTCAGACGCGGACAATTTTAAACCCATTTGACCACACAAGGGCCCATATGCTACGCTGGCTGCTTCTCTCTGACCTGTTCCCACTGCTTCTTTTCATCCATCTCCTACTACTGTCCGAACGCTCCTCATCCCTAATTCTCATCGGAATGATCGCCTCAAGAGCACTCAGCATCGTATTCCACCTCTTCGCCGAAACCCACCCGCACCTCATCAATCTGGACTACATAGGCATCGCATCCATGTCCGCCGCGCCCTCGGCGCTGTGCCGCACCGTGGCCTGCCCGCACAGCGATGCGTACGACGCGTATCTCGCAGCGGCATTCGTCATCCTGTCTGCGGTATTCTTCCATGATCTGACCGCGCAACGTCCTGGACGCGCGGCGATGATCAAGGGACTGGCGCTGTCCGGAATGTACCCGTGCCTCTGGGCCGCATACGCTGGCAGAGACGAGGCGGGCATGCTGTGCGGGGCCGCTGGCGTGCTGATAGTTGGCTTTTTCGTCGTCGAGCCCAGGAGCCATGTCGCCTGGCACTGGGCGGCAGCCGTGGCGCAATGGATGATGCTGGCTGTGGGAGGATATTGTTGTTAAGAATCTCCTAGTCAGAGCAGCTGCTATCGCTATCGCTGGCGTCCGTCTTCCGGTCGAGATCACTTCCAGCCTCAAAATCACTATCCATCTCCGCATTCAGCGCCTCCACCTCGTCCCACCATTCCTCCTCTGCAGCCTCGACCCACGCCTTCTGCCCGAAGAACCCCACCTCTCCGCCGCCCTGCAAATCGCGCCGCACCACTTGCTTAGGATCGGTTTCAATCCAGCCTAGCGTCTTGTATCCATCCCCTACGATCTCCAGCGCGCACAGGATGCCGTCCCAGTCGCGCCATCTGTCCACCTTGATCGCCGGATGCTCCTGATCCCCCGTGAGCTCCGGGCACCGAGCGGCGAGAAACCGCTCCATCAGCGCACGGCTGATGCTGCTAAGATGATCATGATGACAGCAATAAAACCCATTCCACGCCAGCACCGCCTGCCGCCTCCACACCCTGTCGTCATCGGCCATGCGCAGCATATCCTTTGAAGCGCACGCCAGCAGGCCGAGGGTGTGTGGCGTGAGGTGCGGAAGGATGAATTCTAGGCATAGGTCAGGGCTGCAGAGGACAAGCGAGCAGGACATCGTCCGACGCTCCATTTCTGTACAGATATACTGTGCGAGTAGACGAACCATATAATGATCTATACTAATATGATTCATTTAACTTGTGTATTTAATCACTTTCACTCGTATATTTCCTCACGTCCAACGCATGTATTAAACCAGTAGTCAATCCAATTCAACACTTCCTCGGAAGTAGCAAATCCAATAGTATTTTTTAGATCCACCCTGCGCCTGATAGGTATACCAACACCTACCCGCTCCAGTGGAGCATCTTCATGGTCTGTGTATGTAGAACATAAGAGATTCCAACCATTAATCACAAATGTTATATTTTGTATCTTATGATCCTTATTTATTTTTTTAATGGTGATTTTTGACGTCGTTTCATTTGTATCTACATATATCACATCGTCTGAAAACTGTCCACGCATCGCGTTGAAAACATTTTTTATATCAGCATATGTCACAAATCTATACTTAAAGCGTATGCCGTTTTCTTGAACCTCTATGAATGTAAACTCATCGTATTTTAAACTATAATGCGTTTGAAAGGGGAATAAACTCATCCTAAATTGCATTCTGACCACTATGTTCTTATCGGATTCCAGAGCCATCACATATATTCCGTCAGAAGTTCTCTCTTTCAAAATCCAGCGTTGGTAAAACGGTATGCGTGGATCAACTGTAGTGGTGGATTCATATTCTGTTTCATTGATTTTCATATACAGCATATTTGTTTCTTCATTGAAAAATACTTCATTTATACAGACAGATTTTAGGTCACTTAAATTCTCTGCTAATATACCACTATAACTTGAATGTATTATGGCGCCTAGGTATGCACTTCCTCTGCAGAGCTGTGTAAGACGTCGTTCTATGTTAGACAAGAGAAACAACATGTAATTTTTTCATTGGGTATTTTATATATGTGTATACTGAACAAATTAAAATTAAAATTATATGCCTTATAATCTGACGCTTCATTTCTATTCGAACGTACTGTACAGGTAGATAGACCATGGCATAATCTATAGTAATTTGACTCCATAACAACAGAAAATCAAAGTCCACACTATAAAAAGATTCACACCCAGCCTCCAAAAACAACAATGCCCATCCCGTGCGTCCCGCTGCCCCCACTCCTTGCGACCATCCTCACCGACATCCGATCGCATGACTTCAGCGCGCAAGACGACGACTACGCCCCAGAACACGTGAAGGAGGACGTCCAGTTCAAGACAATCACACCAGACTACTGCAACGACGACGGGGTGGTGTGGTTCGAAGGCATCGACGACGGCCTGAGCTGGAGCTTCCACGTGCATTACATGACCGCAGATTCAAGCGGCGACCCGTCCTCCGACGTCGCCGTGATGGAGATCGGCATCGCGGCGGACTTTCGCGCCGAGGATGTGGATTCCACGCTGATCGTGACGCTGGAGCTGTCGGAGGAGCCATACAGCGGCAACCAATCGACCCCTCCTACCCATGCTCGCGTCGCGACGCCGTCGATGGAGGCCTGGCAGCGGTTCAAGGCCGAGCACCTCGACGCCGCCTTCAAGCAGGGAAACGCGATGGCGGAGGCGCAGCGCGCCGATTGGAGCGACATCGAGACGGAGGACGAAGCGTGATGCCGCACGAGCGTCGATGAGATGCTGGTGTATATAAATGGATACTCATATGGACACAGTTTGCAGAGCGCAAATGAAGTTCATTCTCCCAGACACACAAGAAAACATGGAAATGCTGCGCTCGCTCGTGCAATTTGAGCGCCTGCTCAGGCGGATCGTGGGCGTGCGCAACGACGGGCGCATCGTGTTCAAGGCGTTCCCGTACGATAAGGGCGTCTCCAACAAAAAGCTGAGGCGAATAGTCCAAGCGAAGCCGTTTCGCGACGAAATGCCAGCCGATGGAGACGGATTCGAGATCAAGACGCGCGCGTGAGAACGAGCGATGGCTAATCAGCATCGTCGCCGATGCTCTCAAGAACAAAAAATTCACCGATATCCATCCCATCCGACTCCTCTCCCGACCGCGCCACTATCCATAGCACAAAACGCCTGTTCTCGCCGTGTGGCATAAGCGGAGCATAGATCATCGAGCGATAGATATGCAGACCTACGGACATTGATGGTCAACTGCGCGGAAAACCGAAGGTTGAAAAATTCAATCCCCACTAAACGTCCGAGTCACGCAAATAGAAAGGGATCCCAGGCAGCCTTTCTACTCCAGCCGCGAATTCCGCCGGGCAACGCCTCGTTTCGACAGCCGCCCGGCCTCGGCCAGTCCCTGGCGCTCCAGGCGATCTCGGATCGCTCGGACTGCTTCGACTCGTCCCGCCATCCCGTCCTGCGAGGTAAGGACAGGAAAGCGCCGATCGAAGGCGTCGGCCACGGCCTCCCCTGCCACCTGTCGCACTTTCTCGCGCAGCGCCCGCGCTGTCTCGAGAATGACGGACACAACGTCCGGGTATCGGATGGCCATGACGAGGGATTCCTGCGCAGATACCATGCAACGATTGATGTCGCATAGAGTTTGCTGCGTGTCGTACTGTCGCAGGAGGCTGAAATCTGACTGACAGGCAGACCAGGCGTCCAAAAATGACGACAGGTAGGCATGAGGGATAGGCAGAGTCTCGCTGGGCATTCGAAACGTCACCGCCTTGACGGACGCAATGGCATCCACCGCAGCAATAAGCGTCCGAGCAGAGCGGACATAATTTCGTCTCATCTCGTTGTCCTTGGTAAAGCATCGCTCTGGGAAACGCACGCCCATGAATCCGATGAGAAACGTGCACGCCTGTCGCATGGTGCACTGGACAGAACGCCGGCGGAACAACGGCGAGCCAGGCGTGCCCGATGCGACAGAACAGAGATGGAAAACGTGGTCCAAGAAATCCTTTGTGCATCTCACAATCTTCTCGTCCTTGATCGCATCCATAAGCGCCTCGTACGAAACAGACGACGCCACCGCATGCAATGCGCGCTGTAAAGTCCCGATGGGTTCGGGGTTCACAGGAACGATCAACTTGGCTTGAAACACAGCAACGTCGGCCTCAAACGCATTCAAAGAGTCCTCCAGTGAAATCAAATCCCTGAAGGTGGGTCTTGACCAAAAGATCAAACGCCCGCCCATAGATCCCGCTTCGAGGAAAAACACCGTCTGAAAAACAGACATGACTCTGGCAGCGGACGCGACGACAGCCTGCTCTTCCGCATCCATGCAGCCGAATATCCTATCGCGATGGTAGAAGACAGCGTATATCAAATGCGCAAAGTGCTCAATTGATCTCCCAGGGTCCCTCGAGCTGACGGCGATACACGACGCAAAGCTCGACGGACAATGAAAATTATCACAGTTTTCTTCGAATATCCCCAAAAGAAAACGAATGGATACGGCGAAGCATCGCTGGACCCGTTCGTTTTTCAGGAGCTCATCCAATCGTTCCAGCGTCAAACCCGGAGCTACGCTATGAACACAACGCTGGAATTCAACCATAGGAGACGGGCAGATGAAAGGCATCTCATCGTCCAAAGTCTCGCGCGGAACGTGCCAGTGTCTCGTCATACTCTTCTTACAGCTGCTCAGAAGAATAGATAAGAACGACCGGAAGCACGAGTCGACGTATTTTGCCTTAAATACACGTTCAAATGAAAACCACAAACATATTTAAGCGCCAGCGGCCCGCCTCCCCACCAAATGACCGCATCGGCCGCCTCCCTCCTCCTGCATCGGCTCACAGAAGTCGACCGCAAGCTCGGCGCAACGTACTACAACGGAGCGTTCAGCAAGGAGCCGGAACTCGAGGGCCGGGCGGTGACGTTCATGTGCTTCCTCGAAAACGTGTTCGGCCACTTCTACGAGTGGAAGACGCGCATCCACGACTACTGCGAGATCCCGGCCACCTACGTGGACGACTGGCGGAACTTCTACAACGCGCTGGAAAAGTCGATCCAGGACAGGCAGCCGTTCAACGGGATCTGCCCCGTGATGCACATCACGACCGAGTGGCAGGACCGCGGCAAGACGCTGGTCGTGACCGACATGGGCCTCCGGCCGTGCGCCATCGACAAGAGCTTCTTCAGGGTGGCGCTGCGGATGATCGCGCAGAACCTGAGGCTCAGGGACAGCAGGCTGGTGATCAAGATCTTCGGGATCCGCTCGCAGTTCGTCCAGACCGTCGTGGATGAAACCAACGTCAAACCGGCCGAGTCGAAGGAGGACCGCGCCGGACGGCAGGCCTCTGTCTACGTGTTCACGTACGACGCGAAGCAGATCGAGCGGCTCCGCGACCAGCCGAGCATCCGCACGTGGGCGGCGCCGCTGGCGAACGAGCTCAACAGCCGGGGGCCGTGGTCCGAGACCAAGACGGCGCTCGTCAGGCGCATGATTGAGAAGGCGGGCTCTTTGTTCAAGGATATACTTGACAAGACGAGCGACACTACGTACATCCTGCCGGACCCGCTCTGCCTTAGGGAGAAGGATCTGTTGGTGTTCAAGTACGGTAGTCAGATACTGTACTGCCCGCAGGTGGAGCTGGAGAGCTTTATCGATGATGAAGATGCAGACGAGCCCTCGTCGGCCATGAAAGATGACACAACAGAAAGTAACAATGCAGATGAATACAGCGGAAGTACAACTCAGCCTAGCCAAAACGACAATGATGGACAGATGGACTCGGAAAACTATGACAACAGTCAATCCAACGACAACACAGCCGTCGGATCAGGCAACGCACGAAATCCTGTGAATGTCTTTAAGCCGCAACGGACACTGCAGCCAGTCAACTCCACCAGACAAGAAACCAAGGCTTACAGTAATATTGATCCATACGCTGGATTTTCCAGCAATCAAGATAAAGCACAGCCAGACGATGAACCCGAACCTGAATTTTAATCCTTTCACCAACCGCCCCACTTCATTCACTCTCATTCAAGACAACAGCGAACATCACTCCAGCCCACGACGACGGAACCGACGCACGGCACGATCGTTGTCGCAGAGCGCAACATACACGCTGCGCTTCTCCGAAAGGTCGGCGCGCTTGCGCTTGAGGGCGCGGATCCGGTCCTGGAGGCCCTCGATCTCCGAGCGCATCCCAGCCATCTCCTTATCGATGGCGACCACGGCGGACATCGACGCCCTGTCGCCGAGCCGCGCCTCCGCTGCGACCTTGGCCTGGACGTACTGGGCGCAGTGGTCCTCGAGGTCCTTCTTCAGCAGCCCGCGCCCGTACCTCCGCCTGCACTCAAGCGTCCCGCTCGCGGCAGCGTCCACGGCCCCGTGCGAGACGGCGTCCATGAACCGCGGGAACGGCACGCCGAGCGTCGCCATCGCCAGCTCCGTGCGCGTCGCCGCGCCCACCATGCCCACGAGGCGGCGCGCGGTGTTGAGCTTGTGGACGAACATGTCGGCGGGGATGAGAGCGGACGCGCTGCTGTCGGCAGGGGGGACGATGGAAGGAGAATCGGGCGGTGGGTTGATGGAAGGCAGGGGTTCGTTGGTCAAGACCAGGAAATGCAGCTTGTTGTTATCCACGGAGGTGCACGTTGCTGAGATATGGAACACCTTGCCAGAGTCAGAAACGGCGCGGACCTGGACGAGATCCCCGGCTGCAATATTTGCTGGGTTCATCGAGATGCTGATCTCCGAGCCAAGATCCAACAGGATCTCGCCGGTCCTGAGCTTGGACATATCGAAATAGAACTCCCACAACGCGTCGACGGCGGCGAGCTGCTGCGGAGAGGACGGGAGGATGAAGGAAGACATGTATGGATGGGATGAAGAGTTTGATGGTGTTTGGTTAGAGTGGGTTTTAGCCGTTTGGGTACGTGATGCGTTGTTTACAGACGATTACAGCAACGGCACGTGTGGCTGCTTAAATTTGCCTTAAAATTAAAAAAAACATTTACAGGATGCGCGAACGGCTGTAGATTTTTTTAAAAACAGTCATCCATAAGGATCCATGGCTTCCAAGCAACAAAAATCTCTCCTTCACATCCACACATTATATAAACATCAATGATCCCCGCTAACACCGGCGCAAACTCATGCAAGAGGGCTGACGACTCCACCTGGTCCGGCGTTGTTGCGCTCAAGCAGAACATCCGCTTTCTGAAATTGGAGATCGAGTCCAGGAAGGATGCTTTCATGCACGAGAACGGGCTGAAACCGGACGAGGACGACCTCCCGTCGTTTTTTTCATGGTTGGGGGAGATGTTCAGGCATATCACCTGCATCCGGTCCAAAGAGGAAGAGCTCACCGCATATGAAGCACGGCTCGCCGACGCCCTCTCCGCCCGCCGGAAGGCCAGGCGCGCAGCCCAGAAGATGCGTTACCATCGCCGCACGCTCGAGGAGGCCAGCGCCAAGCTGACGGAATGGGTCCAGCAGCGCGAGGCGAAGGGCATGCGCCGCTGAGCGTGCATACGCGATGAAACGGTGTTGACGGGCTGAAAAAGGGCGCCGCATCACACCTTTCATGAAGTAAAAGTGTGCTATGATCTGTCTAAAAAGCGATGACGAGCGGCATGCATTTTGTATTGAACATTGCGCGTGCGTGACTTTGTAGCCAGTACCAGCCAGCCACCACTGAAAAATAATTATCAGTCAACATCACCAAATTTGTATCTCCTGCGACATACAAGAGTCCAGAATTTGTTGTTGGATATCAGGTTGAGCATCTTACAGCATTTGCAAGCCTAATTTAAACAAACAAACGACCAGTTCTATTTAATCCAGTTCGAAACTGAGGAGCTCACGATGGAACAGCAGCCCCTTTACGCTGAGCATAGGTAAGTCGGAAACAGATAGGACAGCGTGCTCGATCATAATCATCGGGAACACAGCGTTCATGATAAACGTGGAAGCATAGCCCAGAGTACATCCATGCAGAATCAAACTCTTTTTGGTGGCAGATTCCACAGCGAAATCGAACAGCCTCAGATTCATCAAATATATCCACGAATGAATGCGATATCTCGCGTCCTGTGCACCCTATCAGTTTGATTCTAGTAAAATCCAAAGTGGTCTGGACTCTGCTTGTATGATCAGATTCAAAACATGCATGCACAGTGTAAGTAAGTTGAATAGAAAGTACAGAAAAGTAACGAGGGTCTCGATCAAATGTCGGATTTGGAATGTCTACAGGCACATTAAAACCAATATTTGTTTTATCGCCAGGTGATAGTACAAGTACTGCCTTCATCTTATTTATCATGTAATCGATGTTGGCTCGGAAAGATCGATCATTCTGATGTTCTATTTCCCTTGCATCAGTCACCACTCGTCTCCATGGATTGTCAGAATTCAATTCATTATATGCAGACAAAAATGGATCTACGAAAGAAAGAACCCGTACAGAAGCCACCAAACTATCGTCGACAAGAATAATGTCACCCTGTTTAAGACAACTCATATGCTTAATTTCATGTGAGTTTGCGCTCAAAATACGCACAATCGTTCTGACAGTACCAGGATCAACACGATCAAGAGAAGATACCAACCCTTTCAAAATACCAAAATGGCTGTCATGAGCATCCATACGTTCTGCCGATATATCATCTTCAGTAACATATGAAATATGTTTACCATATACAGAACCAATAGTTTTATTTATGGCCATGTCGAGGGACCTGGATAAAAACTGAAAAGCATGATTTTTATGAATAGGTGGCTCCGTACCATGTATAAAATATTCTAATAAATCGGATAGCACAGTAGCACCGTCAGGAGAATCTATAGCTGTTTTAAAATCAATCAAGTTTTTGATTTCATCACTAAATTCTATCATTTTAGATGGGTTTACTTTGATGCGTTGAAACCATAAATATATCCAATCATTTATACAGTTTTCAAGAGAAAACATGTTTCCATATTGCTGTTCACCACTTAATGGATCTGAAGGCATACTAACATATCCTTCTATTTTAGAAAATGCAACAATCCCACATTTTTTATCAAAGTCTGGATCTTCAGCACCCTTGTATATGTATTTCAAATCATATCGAATCCAGTGACCGATAACAATCAGACAGTTCATAATAACCTGAAGGTAGCTCACTGCAAATTCAACCTCATCTCCACCTGATGCAGTACTAACTGTACACGTTTGTATTCCTGTTTTTATGTTGCTTAAATAACGGGATATTTTTCTCAAACCATAAACAGAGGGTTCATTAAACGCAACATTTCCTGTATTACTGTGCCGATCATGTGCAATAAAAACACTATTTAAAATATCATTCTGAATTTGACGGGCAAATGTAATATTCGAAAAAAAGTATTCATTACTAGCAACGGGTTCCCATCGGGCATAAGTGTGCTTGAAATTTTTAGAAGATAAATGCTCACGAACAAATACATCACGCCCCTTGTAGAGACGCACAGGAATGTTAGAGATATAACCTCCGCCTTCGTTAGGTGAAAACGTCACAAATTTATCAAGAACTTGTACCAAAATAAAGTTATCTATAGATTCCTCACCGACAAAAATAACATCCCCTCTTACAAGAAGCATCCCCGGGGAATCGCCGCTCGTAAATGCTTCTGGAAAGTCTGGAAGAATTGAAAACTCGACAATATTACTGATTTCTTCGGGAATACAACTACCGGATTGATAACGCTGTCGAAGTTGAGCTAATGTGAGCCCCATAAACGCAGAATACCCATATGTTGATAGATCGTACTTAACCTCATGACCAACAGATACATCTTCCATTACTGCATCCTGTGTCCCCAACATCCACCTAACACGAATACACAGACCCCTTATCTCGCTAGCTAACGCACCAACCGACTCATCATTATCCACCACCATGCCAACCCAACTCTCCACTCACAGTTTAAATACTCAATCCCAAACCTCCAAAAATTCATCTCGCCTCCACTACCATCCAACCCCCGTCTGTTTTAAAGTCAGCTTTTCACTGAATCACAGCAAAGACAGGTATTCAGCGTAGAGGATCGACCTCAGTGCTTCTTAGTTTAATCATACACCCATCCATCCGCTGGGCTGTCACCACCCCTCAAGCCACCTGCGGCACCGCCCCCACGGCGATGCGCTCGAAGATGAGATCCAGCACCGCGCCCGCGCAGCGCCCCGCGTCCTCGAAGGCGACGCGCTCGCACGGGAGGCGGAGGAAGTCGACGGTGGCCCTGCTCCCCGCGATCGCGGAGCGGACGAGCTCGATGCCGTTGCCGAGGTGGCCGTTGCAGGGCCTGCCGTCGCCGCGGACGAGGCCGTCGGGGCGGTTGACGTAGCGCGGGCACCCGCAGACCTTGCCCCAGAAGTCGTCCGGGGCGCACCCGCCGAAGAGGAGCGCGCGCGCGGGGCCCTTGATGTCGCCGTGCATGGCGCCCTCGACGGTGACGTTGCCGACCTCGATGTCGAGACGCAGGAGGTCCCAGAGGTCCCGGTCGCCCGCGGCGAGGCGGAGGAGGAGCATCGCGGCCTGGACGAGCGAGTTGAGCCCGAGCGACGCGAGGACCGCGGCGTCAAAGTCGGTGCGCTTGGGCTGGGCGCTGCCGCCGGCGAGGTCGAACCACCGGCCGAGCACGAGCGCCGCGCGGCCGAGGGCCTTCTGGCTGGCGAACTTGCCCTCGCGGAGGTAAATCTCCTCGTGCACCGCCGCGATCTCCGCGACCTCGTCCGCGGAGAGGTCGGTCGGCGCATCGAGCTCCTGGTCCGTGCCCCTGAACGCGGCGGCCGCCTCCCACGACGAGCGCCTGCGCTTCTCGCCCGCGGACTGGGCGAAGCCCTCCTGCTGCAGCACCGCCCTCACGGCGCGGCGCGACGGCGCGGCGTTGAAGAGGCCCGGGCAGATGTGGCGCATGAAGCACTTGAAGAAGTGGATGCCGTGCTCCGACCCGAGCAGCACGGCGTCGTCCACCGCCGGGGCCCCGGTGCCGCTGCAGTAGTCGGCGACCCGCATCGGCTTGAGGAACGCGTTGAAGTTGCTGTACTTGCTGCACATCACGACCGTCGTCATGATCGGCACGCCGTCCGACGGCGGCTGGAGGATGACGGTCTCCTCGGGCATGCGGGCGCCGAAGGGGAGGAAGCCTGATCCTGGAACAAAGGCGTACTTGCCCTTCTCGAGGTCCTCGAGGATGCTCGGATGCGGGTACGGCACGGTCTTGAACCCGATGAGCCGCACGTACACAGTGCCCATCTCCGCCGAATACACCCGGCGCAGCGCCCTGCGCATCTGCGCGCACGTCTCGGGCCGCTCCATCACGCCGTCGGGCGTGGTCTGCAGCGCGTTGGTGACGTCGAGGTCCCTGGAACCCGCGGCGAGGCGGGAGGCCACGAGGGCCTCGAAGTCGGCGGCGTCCGCGTCGATGGGGTTGAAGTCGTAGTCGCGGACGGTGTACTTTTCGACGAGGGAGAAGAACGCCTCGGGCGACATCGGCGCGTACGTCTTCTTGCGCTCCTCGGCGTCCTTGGCCTTCTTGGCGTGGAAGCCGTCGAAGGCGGTCGCGTGGTCGGCGGAGGCGAAAGCAGCGATCATGGGCTTGGAGAACATCTTGTTGGCAGCGTTTGTGCAAGGTGGGACGGGCGGGGCGTGGGTCTTTTATAGTGGTAGCAGCTGTTGGGGGAATTGTTTTAAAAGTTGAACCGATGCGTGTGTTGGGATGTTTACAGCTGGGATAGTTTTAAAAATATCTATTACAGATAATTCAAAAAAATCAATTTTTTTTAAACTTTCAACCAGCTGTAGACTCCAAGTCAGCATCACGTCCCCTCCTGTTTACAGCTCCTCTCAGCCTCCTCCACAGAGAAACATTATTCCAACCAACCCCACCAACCAAGAAAATGCCGACGTCCTCCTCCTCCTCCGCCACCACCCTCTCCCCCGCCGACGCCATGCACCTCGACGTCGTGCGCGAGCATCCGGCGCTTGTTCCAAGAGCCGAGACGATCCTTCGCCACCTGTTCCTCGCCACCAGCGGAACCGCACCCGTCTCGCGCGCGGTGCGGACGTCGGAGCAGTCGCCGACGGCCGTCGTCCCGCTGCACGAGCTGTTCCCCGTGCTCAAAGGCGCGCGGGCGATGGCCGCCGGAGCGCAGCTGCCGCCGCACGTCCAGATGCTGCGGACGCTCGAGACCGCGCACCACGGGACGGTGATCCTGACGGTCGTGGGATGCGGCGGCATGCTGGCCGAGGCGACGCCCGCTCACTTTGAGCTGGTCACTTCGACGCCCGCTCACTTTGAGCTCGTGGCGGACGGCGAGATCCAGCTGCGCGTCCACAGCCGGCCGCCGATGAAGAAGCCCACCGGCGCGTCCAAGAACAAGCTCCGCAAGCAGGCGGCCCCGCAGACGGTGGCCATCGTCAGCCTGTCCGGCGGGCTGGGGTGCGCGCAGTGCGGGCGGTTCGGCGGGATGGAGTCCGAGCTGGATCGATTTGATGGAGACAGTGAGGGAGACGAGGAAGAGATCGTTGCTCCGGACGACCAGCAGCGGCCCAACTTCCTCCGCTGCACCCGCTGCTGGGACAAGCTCCGTTTCCCAATCTGGTACTGCTGCCGCGGGTGCCAGGCCGCGCACTACCCGCAGCACCGCCGGCTGTGCGGGAAGATGCTGCAGGACGCGAAGCAGTGAACCCGTGCGGGATTCTTCGATTTCGCCGGAGAAAGCGTTGGAAAAATAAATATCCCACTAATTTACCGCGCTAGATTGTTGCTAAGAGCGTTCATACCAGCAGATGCGCTAGATCGTTTCTAAACTGTTGTTCATACCAGCAGATGCGCTAGATCGTTTCTAAACTGTTGTTCATACCAGCAGATGCGCTAGATCGTTTCTAAACTGTTGTTCATACCAGCAGATGCGCTAGATCGTTTCCAAACTGTTGCCCACCCACTGCCTCCCACCAGCAATCCGCAGCGCGAAAAGGACCATGCTCAGCCGCCGGCCGCCCTTGACGCCGCGAAGCGCGCCCACCATGCTGCGGCACAGCCTCCGCGCGCTGCTGCGCCCCGTGTCGCATTCGCGCCCGCACTGGTGCTCATCCCAGTCGCGGACGGCGGACAGCAGCGCCGCGCACAGCGGGCGGAACGTGCAGCCCAAGAAGCCCAGCGCGGACACCAGGTCGACGAACAGGTCGACGTGCTGGCAAAACTCGTCCAGGCGAAAGAAGGCGTCGGACGTCTCGAGCGCCCTCACCACGGCGCCCGCCCAGTTGCGCACCGTGTCGTACACCGGCCACCGGACGCAGGCGTCGTTGCGGACGAGGGTATGAACTGTTCATCAAAACCAGAACATTTGAGAGCAACTCAGAATAACTCGGAACAGCTGTTCTAGATATTTTTGTTGCGTAACCGTCATTCGAACGTTAAAAAAAATCGATAAATACTCCACACTCAACTGCCCGTCCTCAAAACAACTAGCTGCCATGGGTCAAGGCAGCTCACTACAACTGTATCAGAGTGCTTCTCAGCAAGCATGACCTCATCCTTCAACCCAGCTTGGAGACTTCTCGCCTTTCAAGACGTGTTTCGCGACGCATTCGCTCAGATACAGCGAGACTGATGCTGACATGGAGCCACTACCTATTTGTGCAGCGCCTTAAGCATGCTTCAGCGCGCTATGCC
>Ga0208260_1000050_pt1 | contig 46539 bp, 36 predicted proteins | sample CryBogCBH18Aug09_FD_184619 | JGI IMG/M metagenome (GOLD analysis project Ga0208260, IMG submission 184619) | Freshwater microbial communities from Crystal Bog, Wisconsin, USA - CBH18Aug09 (SPAdes) | ecosystem: Environmental > Aquatic > Freshwater > Lake | place: Crystal Bog, Wisconsin, USA...
ACTATACGATCAGATTTCAGACGAAGTAAACTCTACATTTCCACAATTCATGCTAGATGATTTTCATTGCCCTAAGTCGCGCGGCGAAGTTATTAAAGCAGGTCGTGAAATTGTTGCAGACCGTGGATTGTTTATTACAAAGAAGCGTTATGCAGTTCGTTATTACGATAAGGAAGGCAAGCGTCAAGACAAGGATGGCAAGGAAGGCAAAGTCAAAGCAATGGGCTTAGATCTCAAGCGTTCAGATACTCCGGAATTCATGCAAGACTTCTTAAGTGAAATCCTCGAAAGAGTACTAGACGGTGCTCCTGAGCAGGAAATCCTAGATCGCATCAGCGAATTCCGAACTGCATTTAAGGCCAGACCAGGCTGGGAAAAAGGATCGCCAAAGCGAGCAAATAACATTGCAGAATATCAGGCCAAAGAAAAGAAGTACGGTAAGGCAAATATGCCCGGACACGTTCGTGCTAGTATTAATTGGAACACCCTTAAAACCATGCATGGTGACAAATACAGTCAGCAGATTGTCGACGGTATGAAAGTTATTGTCTGCAAGGTAAAGGATAATCCGTTAGGATACACTTCGGTTGCATACCCAGTCGACGAACTTCGTTTGCCGCCATGGTTCCGAGAACTGCCATTTAATCATGCCGATATGGAAACAGCGATTATTAACAACAAACTAGATAATCTTATCGGCGTGCTAGATTGGGACTTAGAATCAACTACACAAAATAATACATTTGGTAGTTTATTTTCGTTTGATTGAAAATAATCATTGACCTTTAACCAAAACCTAAATATAATACACAACAAAGGATAAAAATAAAAATGCTTGATCTACTTAAAGACATTGTATCACATACACATAACTTAGGCTTCTTAAACATCGTAAAGATTACAGGCGATGAAGAATCTACAAAAATCGACAGCATGGCAGACGATCGGTCTGTTATCATGTATGGCGAAGTAAACAATGCAGTTCCGGAAATGCAGGGCGTATTCGGTATGCCGCAGCTTAACAAACTAAAGATTCACCTTGATTGCCCGGAATACAAGGATAAGGCAAAAATTGATATCGTAACTGCCGATCGCAATGGTGTTAATTTGCCCGTAGGTCTGCACTTTGAAAATGCTGCAGGTGACTTCAAGAACGATTATCGATTCATGAACACTGAAATCATTAACGAAAAGCTAAAGACTGTTAAGTTCCGCGGTGTTACATGGACTGTTGAAGTTGAGCCAAGTGTTGCTGCTATTCAGCGTTTTCAATTTCAGGCCGCAGCAAACAATGAACACACAACATTCTTAACCAAGACCGACGGTGGTAATCTAAAATTTATCTTCGGCGATCAAAGCACACACGGTGGTGAATTTGTGTTTGCAACAGGCGTTACTGGTAATTTGTCAAAAGCATGGACTTGGCCAGTTAGCCAAGTATTGAGCATTCTTAAGATTGCAGATGCTAACAATGCTAAATTGAGCATCAGTAATGAAGGTGCAATGCAGATCACATTAGATAGTGGGATTGCAACTTATCAGTATATTATTCCGGCGCAGGCATGATAAAGAATATTTCCGCAACAGGAAGGTACATACAGGTGCAAGGCGGAATGCCCTCAACTGTATATTTCAACAACTTTAGTGGTGCAATGGGTGTCGGTGACGTAAGATATAACACAAATTCTCAGTCACTTGAAGTTTACGACGGCACCACTTGGATGCAATTTCAGGGCGGGTATCCTATGATAAGTCTCACCCCTGAAGCAGAAACATTGTTAGATTGGGCTCGTGAGCAGCGTAATAAGCAATGGGAATTAGATGAACTAGCTAAAACCAAACCTGCCGTACAAGCCGCAATAGCAAACCTAAATAACGCCAAAGCACAGTTAGAAGCAACTGTGATATTAAGCAAAGAGATATTATGACACGACCACCAGTTAATTTAACTCCATTGCAGAAAGACTACGCTGTCTATTTGCCAGCTATCAGTAGTTTTTACAGCACATATATTGCCAAGCAACGATTAGAAGAGTTTGTGCCAACAGAAAGAATTCCAGCAGGATTCGATCGAGGTATCGAAGGTATGAACTTCTTAAATCCCGAAGAAGGATACTTTACCTATAAGTATGCACTTTATTCTGCAGGTCATGCCCAGCTAGATGTAGTTAAAGCACAAACACAAGAAAGCATGATTCAACAGCGCGACCGAAATAATACAATGATTTTAGGTGACTCGGGCGGTTATCAGATTGGTAAGGGCGTTCTTAAGTTTGATTGGTTAAATTTTGATGGTCCTGCTGCAAACAAAACCCGTCAGAGTATCTTAGAATGGCTCGAAGTCACTGCTGACTGGTCCATGATGTTAGACGTTCCGACATGGGCCTGCGATCATATTCACAGTGAAAAAACAGGACTAAAAACGTTCGAAGATTGCTTAGATAAAACACGGTTCAATAATGATTACTTTTTAAAGAATCGGTTAGGTCAGACTAAATGGCTGAATGTGTTGCAGGGCAGTGACTGGGATACTGCTGAAAAGTGGTATCAAGGCGTTAAGGAATTTAGTGATCCAGCTGGTCCATATGCAGGTAAAGAAGCAGAAGGCTGGGCATTCGGTGGTGCTAATATGTGCAAGATGGATATCACTCTTAAGCGCCTAATGACCCTTAGAGAAGACGGTTTGTTAACAAACAAAAACTGGATTCACTTCTTGGGCACCGCACAACTTGATTGGAGTTGCTATCTAACTCTAATTCAGCGACAGGTCAGAAAACATATTAATCCAGAACTTACAATTTCGTTTGACTGTGCTAGTCCGTTTATCGCAACAGCACACGGGCTAGTTTATACTAACGCAGTTCACACTCCGAAACGGTGGTCAGTTATTATGGATAAGGCACCAGATAATAAATCACTTGCTGAATCAGATATTCCATTTCCGTTTGAATCAGAATTCGGTCGTAGATTAACAATGGGCGATATCGCTTACTACAATCTCGGCGTTCCGAAAACACAAGAGGAACTAGGCAAAGGTGTCACATTTGATCACTTAAATCCTGATCATTATATTGAAGTTCCTAAGCTAAACAAACTAGGCAAAATTCCCAATAAAACTTCATGGGATAGTTTTAGCTATGCACTAATGATGGGTCACAATGTATATTGTCACATTGTTGCTGTGCAGAGAGCGCAACAGTTAATGGATATCGAACTCGTTAAGACCAAGGGCAAATTGCACTGGAAGCACTGGAAAAAGGTCAAAGCCGCAGATATGAGTGACGAATACAGTGATTGGGTTCCGCGCAATATTCTTTACTTTAACAGCTTTATCGAAGACTTGTTCAACACCAAGACCAAAGAAGAAGCATTCGAAATGATTGATAGTCGTCAAGGAAAAGCATTCTTAACTGATCTAGAAGGTGCTCGACTACAAGGTGGGCCTGCTCAAAATCACTTCGGTAATTTGTTCGATGTAGAAACAGTAACTAAGCAAATCGAAATCGATCTAGCAAATCCCGACGACGATGACCTTCGCGCTCTAGAAGAAAGCATCGACGAATGAAGAGAGATTACACCACAGGCATTTCAACTGATGTAACATTTTTTGTCGGTACAGAAATTGAAAAAACTCCTGCGTTTGGTATGAAAACTTTATTTGTTGTAAGAATTCAAGATACAGCAGAAATAATCAAGTATGCTAACGAACACAATTGTAGACACATATACTTCGGTGCTAATCAAAGTTTTAGCACCAAAGGTGTTGACGATTACGAAGGGTGGAAACCTTGGGAAGACATGATAAAAATCTGCTTAGATGCCGGTTTTTGGTGTACGTTAGATTTCGATGTTACAGAAGTAGAGGGTGTTGCTGAAAGCGGACTTTCAGAGCATCGTCGATTTATTCCGCAAATATCGGTAAAAATTCCTTACTTGCAATTACTCAATTATAATGCTACAATTAAGATAGATGATAAGGGATTCGAAGCAAGTAATGCAGGTATTTGGTGCTTACCTCTCAACGAACTCACAACACGCAAATATTTTAATAGCTGGGACGATTACAGCAAAGATGAGATTATTAAATGAACGATAAGTCAATGATTTGGGTTACCTTTAGAAAAGAAGGTATCCATATGTATCCGGGAGCAACAACAGATCCGAAACTTGCTACTCGTGATTGGGATGATGTTAGCTTTTTAGGAGTTCCTCATCGACATATTTTCCACTTTAAGGTGTGGATTGAGGTATTTCACGACGACCGTGATATCGAATTTATTCAGTTTAAGCGTTGGCTAGAACGTGCATACGAAGACGGCACGTTAGAGCTTAACCACAGATCCTGTGAGATGATTGCAAGGGACTTATGGTCAATCATCGAAGCAAGATATCCTAATAGAGAAATTAGGATCGAAGTAAGCGAGGACGGCGAGAACGGCTGTTACCTCATTTTTCCATCAACTACTAATAATTAAGGTAAAAATGATTTCTATGAAACCCGAAGTGACTAAGATTTTCGACGATCTCGATGCATGGCTCAACCACTGCCGCGAGGAATTGATCGAATACAATCCCGCAGATCTTTATAAGTCTAAGGCTTATAAGGAATGGAAGAGCAAGCAAGATTACTTGCAGCGCAAAGCCCGCCGGGATATCCGGGAAGCAAAAGAAGCAAGAGGTCATCAGCACAAACGATGACTGTCTTTCTAATCGATTTAGAAGCTGTAGAATCTAGGTATACAGGTCAATGGAAGACCCATGTACCTAGACTCCTAAAGAAACATGGACATTTAATTCATGTTATTGAAGGACCAAAAGATATTCCTCGGGCGACCACGCCCGGGGCATTTCTCAATTTCGGCGGTACAAATATCTATAAAGCTAGCCAAGTCGAACAGATGGCCAGGTTATTCACCGAAGGTAAAGTACGCGCAGGTGACCATTTTATATTCACCGATGCGTGGCATCCCGGAATTATTAATCTAAAATATATGAGCGAACTGCTACAGATTCCTGTTACTACACACGGTCTTTGGCATGCAGGTAGCTACGATCCGCAAGACTTTTTAGGTCGGCTGATCGGAGACGAACCTTGGGTACGGAATGCTGAATTTAGTTTTTTCTATTGTTTCGACCACAACTATTTTGCCACCGATTTTCACATTGATATGTTTTGCACAAACTTATTAGATGATGACAATGTCGAAAGCATCATGAGCTATCATCCAGGTAGAATTGTAAGAACAGGATGGCCTATGGAATACATGGAGGGAACTCTTACTCCGTATAAAGGTATGCCTAAGCGAGATCTAATCTTATTCCCACATCGTATTGCACCAGAAAAGCAGGTCGAAATATTTCGTGATTTGAAAGAACACTTGCCGCAGTACGAATTCATTGTATGTCAAGATCAAGAACTAACAAAGAATGAATATCATAATCTGTTAGGCGAAGCTAAAATGATTTTCAGTGCGAATTTGCAGGAAACCTTAGGTATTAGCTGTTACGAGGGTGCATTGCTAGATGCAATTCCAATGGTTCCGGATCGTTTGAGCTACAGCGAAATGTATATCGATACATTTAAGTACCCCAGTGAATGGACTGAAGATTGGGATTCATACGTGCAATGTCGTCCGTATCTAATGCGTGAAATTATGCAACATATGGATTTTTATGATTCACGAGTTCCATACATTCGCAAGCAGGCAATGGCGTTAACTGAGACATTCTTCAGTGCAGATATTTTATTAAAAAATATTAAGTAAGATTGACATTGCCTAAATAAAACACTATAATATAGTGTAATTAGGAAATAATAATGAAAACAAGTAAACAAATTCGTGAAACCTTAAAAGCTGCCGGCAAGCGTTTTTGGGCCGGTGATAACATTTCAGAATATCTCACCGAAGAAGATATTGCAAAGCTAATCGACGAAACTACTGAAGCATTCGAAGGTGTGTTAGATTCGTTGGTAATCGATCGTGAAAACGATCCAAATAGCAAAGGTACTGCCAAGCGTTTGGCAAAAATGTACTTTAATGAAATTATGGCAGGTAGATATGAATCAGCACCAGACGCAACAGCATTTCCAAATGACTCGCAGGACCGCTACGAAGGTATGCTTGTTGTTCGCAGCGAGCTTCGTAGCATGTGCAGCCATCATCACCAACCCGTTACTGGTGTTGCTTATATTGGTATTATTGCCGCACAAAAACTCATCGGACTTAGCAAATACACACGAATCGCACAATGGTGTGCAAGACGTGGTACTCTCCAGGAGGAACTTTGTAATGATATTGCTAGGGAAATCTCTCGCGCAACAGACTCCGAAAACGTAGCGGTCTACTTAGAAGCCGAGCATGGTTGCTGTACCAATCGAGGCATCATGGCACACAGCAGTTTAACACAAACCACCGTATTACGTGGTGCGTTCTCTACGGATGCAGGAACAAAGAAAGAGTTCTTTGACAATATTAGGCTACAGTCAAGAAATGGTAAGTAAATCGTTTCTTAAGTAAGTATGGCGTAGTATTAAAATATCGCGATGCGGCTCCTATAGTAGGAAAAGTTATTCCTTCGACTACTACAGGACAAACATTAGGATTATTGTTATTTAGGATCATACGCTCTCGTTGTTCGGGAGCTTTCATAGGGTTGTTATTAATCATACGCTGTCGGACTTGTTCAACGATTTCTGGAGTAGAGAATATGTTGTCTTTACCTCGTTTGTAGGAACCATTAACCTTTCTTGTATTAGACATTTTAATGTAGGATTCCGGAGTGCAATATGTTTGCGGAGTAGGAAGATGAGAAATATCGTAATGTCTGTTAAACAGTTTGTAGGCATACATCATTTTATGTTTATTTGCGCCAACTGTCATTTTTATTAATAAACGATGACATACTCTGTGTTCTTTGTAGGTAAGCACAACAAGGTTATCAGAAGAATCAGATCCGCCAAAACAACGAGGAACGATATGATGTGTTTGAAATCCGTCATATCGTTCCTTGAGATGGTTACGAGCAATAGCACTGTTGATTATTTTGTAATAAACTTTAGTGTATTTGTTATCTATAAACATTGACTTATCCTATATATTGTGCTAAACTTAAATATATTTATAAAAATGGGTGTTGTGACAAATGGGAAAAATAATCAAGAAACAAAGTAAACTACAGCAGGAGTTCGCGCCGCTATGAGTTGGTTTAAAAGAAAAGTAAAGAACTGGTTAGATAGCAGTGAAGAGTATCCGTTAGAAAAAGCATCTTATGCTTCAGTAAGTCGAGATACCATTAGCGCAAACGGTATGAACATTACAGTTCATAGGGCAGCAGGTGGATTTGTTATTGAATCAAGGCAGTACGATGTTACAAGAGATTCTAATAACAATCGACTTTTTATTGTCACTGATGAACAAGATTTAGGCCAAGAACTTGGTAAAATGATTACCATGGAATGCCTGCGGAGGTAATATGAAAAAGCTCACACTTACACACAATCACATTAGTGCATACACAGCTAAACTATGTCGAGATATTGCCAATAGTAACTGGCGCCCAGATTATGTTGTAGGACTAACACGCGGTGGTTTAATTCCTGCTGTAATGATCAGTCATTATTTCGATGTTCCGATGAATACTTTAAAAGTGTGCCTGCGTGACAACGAGGATACAGAAACTAACGCTTGGATGGCCGACGAAGCATTTGGTTATGTAAACGAAGACGAACGGCACTTGTATGGCAACTGTCGTTGGGATATCAAGAAGCGTAAAAATATCCTCATCGTCGACGACATTAACGATACCGGTGCAACCTTTGAATGGATTAAAAACGATTGGCAAGGATGCTGCTTACCACACGAGTCATCATGGGATACTGTTTGGCACAAAAATGTACGATTCGCAGTTCTTGTAGACAATCTATCGAGCAACTTCAAAACTGATCATAATGCAATCGAAATCAACAAAGCTGAAGACGATGTTTGGGTTGATTTTCCTTGGGAAGAGTGGTGGGCTAAATGAGGATTGAGCCAGAAATTTTATTAGACTTTGAAGATGTGTTAATTCGCCCAAAGCGATCAACCCTGACTAGTCGCAAAGATGTAGATCTTCGGCGTGAATATACATTCAAACATAGCAGTCGAGCGTGGAGAGGCGTTCCTATTATGGCTGCCAATATGGACGGAGTCGGCACCGTCAAAATGGCAGAATCATTGCAAAATTACGAGTTGTTTACCTGCTTAACCAAAGATACTGTTGAAATTCCTTTTGGATTAAATCCTCATAGATTTGCAGTTAGCACTGGCACTAGCGACAAGGACTTTGAACGCTTGCAACTTCTAATGCAAACATATCCGTATGTTCATTTTATCTGCATTGATGTTGCTAACGGTTATAGTGAATCATTCGGTGACTTTGTTGCACTGGTTCGCAGAACTTTTCCCGAACACACTATCATTGCGGGCAATGTTGTTACCGCAGATATGACACAGGAGTTAATTTTACGTGGAGCTGATATTATTAAAGTGGGCATTGGGCCTGGTAGTGTTTGCACAACTAGGATCCAAACTGGTGTCGGTTATCCCCAACTGTCCGCGATTATTGAGTGCGCTGATGCCGCTCATGGCTTGGGCGGGCATATTATTGCTGATGGTGGATGCACTTGTCCCGGAGATGTGGCTAAAGCATTTGGTGCAGGTGCTGACTTTGTAATGCTCGGCGGAATGCTTGCCGGTCACGACGAAGGCGGTGGCACAATAGTTACTCGTTGGAAGCAGTCCGGGCATACTGATGAAGGTAAACCTATTATAATCGGAGATCGTTGTGTACAATTCTACGGAATGAGCAGCGAAACTGCAATGAAAAAACACCACGGTGGAGTCGCCGAGTATAGAAGTTCAGAAGGTCGGACTGTAGAAGTACCTTATAAAGGGCCAATTACAAGCACCCTACAAGATATACTCGGCGGATTGCGCAGCACTTGCACATACGTCGGTGCAGAAAATTTAAAACAGTTAAGCAAATGCACTACTTTTGTGCGAGTTAATAATCAGTTTAACAGGGTGTTTTCAAAGTAAATCAAATGTTTGAATTAGTTAAAGCAAAAATAAAAGTTAAAATTCTTCCTAAAATTATCTATCTGCTATCTAGGTTGAGTTCATTAATTCTACATGTTGAAAGTGCAGCAATGATGAGTAATTCAAACGCAAGAGAATTCATCATTCGAAATAAATGGGCAAGCACTATGACAAAACTTACCGTAACAAATGGCGTTACTGGATATACTTCACCTACGCATTATTACTCCACAGGAATGAATTTTAGTTCGAGTTTTCAAAATACCGGAATTACGTTCAATTCGCAGGGAAATAAAGAAGTCGTAAGAATTACTCCAGAAGGAGATGTTAAGTGGAGCGGAACTCCTTCGCAGGCTGCAGAAGTTTTCAGACAATGCTTGCAGTTCCATGTAGAAGATCAAGCAAAATTTAAGGCGGCGGCTAGAAGTAGATATTACATGCTGGCCTGTAAGAATATTCTAAATAAAGCCGAAACAATGCAGCACGACGAACTGCTTGACTTTTTGAAAGATCAAGTGTATAATCGTGAAAGAAAAGTAATTATAGATAGTCTAAAGGGCAAAGATTAAATGAACGAATTTCAACAATGGATCGAACTTCAACGTACAAAAGACTTCAGCGACTTTCCTGAAATTTCAGAAGAAGTCGAAAAATGGATGGGTCATGCATTTTATGCAGGCCATTCTAAAGGGCATCTCGAAGGATACCTTCTTGGATTAGATGAATCAGGTGACGGCGAATGAGCAAGATTAAACTAGCAGAATTATTTTATAGTATTCAAGGCGAAGGTCGATATATGGGTGTCCCTTCAATCTTCTTACGCACATTTGGTTGCAATTTCAAGTGCGCTGGCTTCGGAATGCCCAAGGGAGAATTGAGCACCGAAGCATCCTCTCTTGATCCAACACAGTATACAGAGTATCACACTCTTCCACTTGTCACCACAGGCTGTGATAGTTACGCATCTTGGGACCCGCGTTTTAAAGGTCTGTCCCCGCAGGTAGAAACGGGTGAGATCGTAGATCGCATCTTGGGACTTCTTCCGTATAACGAATGGCGCGATGAGCACCTTGTTATCACGGGCGGCGAGCCGCTGCTAGGTTGGCAGCGTTCATATCCAGAATTGCTCGGCAATTTCAAGATGCGTAATCTTAAAGAAATCACGTTCGAAACAAATGGTACGCAAGAATTAGATAATGGATTTAAGCAGTATCTAATCGAATGGCAGCAACAAGACAATGCTAGAGAAATTACATTTAGTGTAAGTCCTAAGCTAAGTGTCAGTGGCGAAAAGCGCGAAGAAGCAATCCGGCCAGAAATTGTCTGCGATTACGAACAGGTAGGCTATGCTTATCTCAAGTTTGTAGTTGCCACCGAAGACGATGCCAACGAAGCGTTAGAAGTATCAAACTTATATCGTAATGCAGGATTTAAAGGTCCGATCTACTTAATGCCCGTAGGTGGTGTAGAAAGCGTGTATGCATTAAATAATAAGAATGTCGCATTGCTTGCACTGCAACACGGTTTGCGTTATAGTGATCGTTTGCAAGTGCCGTTGTTTAAGAACGCTTGGGCTACATAAGGAATGACAATGTTTGATAGATTCATAAATTGGTTTACCGGTAAGGGTGCAGAGAAAGAAGCTGAAAAATATACTGTACCTAGTACTCCGCTAACTCCAAAAGAAATTGCTAACGCAAATAAAGAACCGTGGGTAGCTGTAATTGATGTGCAGGTTAATCAAGAAAATCCTAAGAATGGTTTTTTTGAACTCGACTGGAATGAATATTTTATTGTGTCATTACGCGAGGCAGGCTACACAGGCGGTACAGACGAAGAACTCGTCGATAAATGGTTTCAAGACCTTTGCCGAGAAATCGGCAACGACGAAGGGTTACCAATGGACCGTAGATACGGCGGTTACGTTAATGTCAACAATCTCGGAAACGGAAAGAGCGAAATCGGATAATGACATATATTCTAGTAGATACTGCGAATACATTTTTTAGAGCACGGCATGCTATGCGCGGCGATGCTCACGAAAAAGTCGGAATGAGCCTGCACGTTATTCTTAGTTCTATTCGAAAAGCGTGGGCAGACTTTGATGGCAAACATGTTGTTTTCTGCCTCGAAGGTCGTTCGTGGCGCAAAGATTATTATGAGCCATATAAGCGTAATCGCAGTGATGCTCGTGCTGCTCATTCAGTTCGAGAAGCTGAAGAAGAAAAGCTGTTTTGGGAAACATTTGATGTGTTTAAAGAATACATCAACGAAAAAACTAATTGCTCCGTACTGCGCCATCCCAATCTCGAAGCCGACGATCTAATCGCAGGGTGGATCGCTGCTCACCCTAATGACAATCATGTTATTATCTCAACAGACGGTGATTTTGCACAATTAATTGCGCCCAATGTAAAACAGTACAACGGTGTAATGAATATGACCATTACTCACGAAGGTTACTTCGACGACAAAGGTAAACCGATCAAGGACAAAAAGACAGGCGAAATTAAACCTGCTCCTGAGCCAGAATGGCAGTTGTTCAAGAAATGTATGCGCGGCGATACCAGCGATAATGTGTTCAGTGCATACCCAGGTGTTCGTGAAAAAGGCACTAAAAATAAAGTCGGATTGCAAGAAGCATTTGCAGATCGCAACTCTAAAGGGTGGGCATGGAATAATCTAATGCTTCAACGGTGGACTGATCACGAAGGTAAAGAACATCGCGTTCTAGAGGACTACAATCGAAACATTGTTCTTTGCGACCTTAAGGCTCAACCCGATGATGTTAAACTGCAAATTGTAGAAACAATCCAGGCAGAAATCGACAAAGAAAAGAATATTAGTCAAGTCGGTATTCGACTTATGAAATTTTGCGGCCAGCACGATCTTGTCAAAGTCAGTGAACAAGTACAAAGTTATGCAGAGCCGCTAAACGCAAGGTATCACCAATGATTACGAGAGCAAAAGTACTAGTTCCAAATAAATTTTGGATTCTAGAAAACGGCGGAGAAAAATTAGCTACCCTTAGCAAAGAGAAAAAAGGGTATAGCTTATTGTGCCGTGGTCAAAAATTCGAAGTACACGATCTAAAAGAAATCAAGGAAAGATTTGGTATAACTCTTTCCGAAGATATCTCAAAGAAAGAAAAAGTAACAAAGCCTCCTTTGCCTACCGAAATTTACGGATTTCCAACTAACGGTAAAGCATACGGTCCACTATGGAATGTTCAAAAACGTTTGCCGATCTATGCAAAAAGTTCCAAGAGTAAAAGCCTATATTGTGCAGGCTATTACGTAATTCAATTCCGCAAAGGATGGGTTAAGAGCTTTTGTCCTAAGTTAATTACACTCGAACGGTATCCTTATAAAGGTCCATTCAAAACAGACCTTGAAATGAGGACTGTGCTAAATTCAGTGAGTAAAGACCAATGCAACCCTTGAATACATTACCTATCGAAATGTTCCTAGAAAAGGCCAGAATCGCTCGAAAAAGCGGACAAAAGAGCCTCAATTTGTCAATAAATGACGTCATTTTGCTCGAAGAATCTCTAGCAGTAGTAATGACGCGTCTAGCAGGCGATTTAGATGCCATTGCATTCAATCTACAACAGCAAGGTGATATCACCATTAAGATGGACGGCGGATCTTTATAAGAATGTAATAAATAACAGCGTATATATTAATAAGAGGTACGCTGCATGTCTAGGCCAAAACCAAACATTTTGCTCGAAATAACGAATAAAAAAACATATAAAACCGAACAAGTCCTAGAAGCCGAAGCAATCTGGGCTGTTTTTTATAAAGATAAGCCAGTTAACCTTAAAACTACTAGTGTCCTCGGACACCAGCTAGGACCTAAATATAAGAAAGTTTCATTCTCCAATAGCGGACATGCAATTAATCTTGCGGAAAAACTAAACAAGTTATTCAATTGTGCAGACTTTGGAGTGTTTAAACTGACTGCAGGTGAAAAGCTCGACTAATGGATATCAAGCAACAATTAACTAAAATTGTTTGTGATCATCTAGGTGTAGGTATCGACAGCGGTAGTTACGCTAAGACTTATAATTCAATATGGCAGAATCCACGAAAGAGCAGTGGCCTTCGTTTAACAGACGAAGGCTATTCCCTTTTTAAAGAAAAATTAGAAATGAAAAGTTATGAGATCGAATTTCCAAAAGATCTAACCATAACTAATCAAGTCATGCTTTGGTTAGATCGATTCATCGATGGTCCATATTATTTCAACAAAAAATCTATCATTGTGTTCAAAGAAAAAACTGCTGTTCAATTAATACTGTTCAGCGGTGATATTCAAAAATTTGGTCTTGCCAAAGCAATGAATATTGCATATCAATAAAAATTGATATTTTCAAAAATAATTTTTGAAACCCACTTGACTACCTCCTACGTTTGCAGTACAATGCACGAGTAATAAGCAATTACGCAACTCTAAACAACGAGGTCACAAATGGCAGAATCAATGAGTATTAACCGCACCCAGACTCCGAACGAGGCTAAGGCTGCAATCCGCAAATGTTTTAAGGTAAACCGTCCGGTCTTTATGTGGGGACCTCCAGGTATCGGTAAGAGTGATATTGTTAAGCAGCTCGGCGATGAAGCAGATCGCGAAGTTATCGACGTTCGTTTGAGCCTTTGGGAGCCGACTGATATTAAGGGTATTCCGTTCTTCAATCCAGAATCGCATAAGATGGAATGGGCTCCGCCTATTGAACTTCCAAGCGATCCAGAATCCACTGCAATTTTGTTCCTTGACGAGTTGAACTCTGCTGCTCCTGCTACTCAGGCTGCTGCGTATCAGCTGATTCTTAACCGTCGAGTTGGTAGCTATCATTTGCCCAAGGGTGTCAGCATTGTTGCTGCAGGTAACCGTGAAACTGACAAGGGCGTTACTTATCGTATGCCTGCTCCGCTGGCTAATCGCTTCCTGCACTTGGAACTGCGCACTAGCTTCGACGATTGGCAGGAATGGGCCGTTAAGAACAAGCTGCACGAACAGGTCATTGGTTATGTAGGTTTTGCCAAGCAGGATCTTTACGATTTTGATCCTCGCAGCCCAAGTCGTTCGTTTGCTACTCCGCGTTCTTGGTCGTTTGTTTCGGACTTGCTCGGTGACGATGACCTTTCAGAAGGTACTCTAACTGATCTTGTTTCGGGTGCTATCGGCGACGGTCTTGCTGTCAAGTTTATGGCACACCGAAAGATTGCTAAGATGTTGCCTCGTCCAGAAGATATCCTTAACGGCAATGTTAAGAAACTGGACATTAAGGAAATTTCCGCAATGTATTCGTTGACTATTTCCATGTGTTACGAATTGCAGACTGCACACGAGCGCAAGGAAGCCGATTGGAACTCTCAGGCAGATTGCTTCTTCCGCTTTATGATGGATAACTTCCCTACTGAAATTACGGTTATGGGCGCAAAGGTTGCACTTACCCAATACAACCTGCCATTTGATCCATCAAAGTTGAAGAGCTTCGATGAATTCCACGGCAAGTACGGTAAGTACATTATTACTGCAATGGAGTAATAAAAAGCCCCCTAACGGGGGCTTTTTCATATAGTCTCTATTGACAACCATTGTAAATATCTATACAATTAGACTACATTAAACACTAAGGAATATTTTATGACTGTCATGAAACAAGAGCGTACTGCTAAGGCTGAAAAGCGCGAATACACTGTTGCAGAAAAGAATGATGCAGTTGAACGTCTAGTTACTGCACGTATCGGTCTGCTGTTGCGGCATCCGTTTTTCGGCAATCTGGCTACTCGACTGAAAATTATCGATGCTTCAGATTGGCTACCTACCTTAGCCACTGACGGTCGTAATTTCTATTATAACGTCGGCTTTGTGCTGAAGTTAGATCCCAAAGAATGCGAATTCGGTTTTGCACACGAGGTGCTTCATAACGTGTTTGATCATATGGGTCGAGCAGGCAGTCGTGATAAAAAGCTAGCAAACATTGCAATGGATTACGCTGTTAATCAGATCTGCAAGGACGATCATATCGGTGAATTTCCTCGGTGTATCAAGGTGTTTTATGATCCCAAATACCGTGGTTGGTCTTTCGAAGAAATCTACGACGATCTCTACGCAAAGGCCGATAAAATCGATCTAGACAAACTAGGCGAGCTTCTCGACGAACACCTCGACGGTGAAGGTGATCCCGGCGGTGACGACGACGGTGAAGAAGGCAGTGGGCGTCCTCGTTATTCTAAGGAAGAGTTGCGTAAGATTCGAGATGAAATCAAAGAAGCAATGGTCAATGCTGCACAGGCAGCAGGTGCTGGTCGAATTCCCGAAGGCGTTGCTCGACTGATCAAAGATTTCACCGAACCTAAGATGGATTGGCGCGAACTACTTCGAATGAATATTCAAAGTATTCTCAAAAGTAATTTTAGCTTTTCTCGGCCTAATCGCAAGAGCCAGATGAGCGGTGCGATTCTTCCGGGCATGATCAACGAAGAAACTATCGACGTATGTTGTGCTGTTGATATGAGCGGTTCTATTTCAGACAAGCAGGCCAAGGACTTTCTTTCCGAAGTCAAAGGTATCATGGATGAATATGTAGACTTCAATCTCCAGCTGTGGTGCTTCGATACCAAGGTGTACAACTATGCAAAATTTAGTGCAGATAATGCAGACGAAATTATGTATTACGAAGTCAAAGGCGGTGGCGGCACGGATTTCGATGCAAACTTCAAATTCATGAAGGATGAGAATATCGAGCCAAAACGATTCATCATGTTTACTGACGGATGGCCTTGCGGAAGTTGGGGAGATGAAGATTATTGCGAATCTTTGTTTATTATTCACGGTTCAGAATCCATTATTCCGCCGTTCGGGCAGTACGCATATTATAAATAAAGTAGGTACATTATGTCGTTAACAAGAGGGTCAGTTAATGCATTAAATGTAGCGAATGTTAGGCGTTTACATTTTATGCCTGCACATTTTGCCAAAATGACCGTCAGTGCAAATATTGTATCTGCACTTGACGGTTGGGTTTATCAAAACCTAGACAGTAGGTACGCTATTGTCAAAAATTTAAAATTGGACTCGGACAATAAGTTGGTCGAGATCCACGAATTAGGCGTAGAGGATTCAAAAGAACTAACTATGTTGAGTCTTTCGTGTCCTTTACTAGACAAAAAATACTAATAGGAGATTTATATGTCTGATACTACTGAAACTGCTGCTCCAGCCGAAGCAGCACCTGAATTGACTGTTCAGGATCTTGGCAATCTACGTGCCGTTATCGATGTTGCTGCACAGCGCGGCGCATTTAAGGCTGCCGAAATGGCTGCCGTAGGCGCTGTCTTTAATAAGCTAAATGACTTTTTGAATGCTGTAGCGCCACAGACTGATGCAGAGGCTCCTGCCGCTGCACCGGCAGCCTAATAGGAGTTTCTATGAAACACATTGGAAAAATGAAGAATAACGGAGCGAGAATCGTCATCGCTTACCGTACATTGCCGGGAGATCCACATTCTGCACTAGTTGTTGGTACTCAACAACTTATGGATGCATATCATGACGGACTAATGAGCTTAGTCGAGTCTGATATGGGACAGCAAGCAGACGAACTAGCCGACGTTATGGCTGTGCGCAGATTCCCAGATGGTACGAACATGCTCCATTATGTTCATACCAATGGTTTTCTAAAGAAGGTTCCAACTAGCGAAGTGCTAGTTACTCCTGACACAAAGTCTACTGTTCCGCTCAATGAGCTAAACAACATCATTGCTCAACAGCGCGGAATTACGTTGAACGAATTGGCTGTTAAGGACGGTGCAAATGCAACTGTACAGACACTTCCAGAGCCCGCAGAAGTCGTAGTCGACGACGAGGCCCCTGTCACAATCGGAGAGTCAACTAACGTTGTATTAACTCCTGCAGAAAAGCGGTCACGTGCTGATGCGTTATATAAGGAAGCTGCGAGGTTGCGCAAGGAGGCAGACGAGGCAGAGCCCGTTACCAAAAAGGCTCCAGCTAAGCCGGCTGCTAAAGCAACTACTAAAGCTGCTAAGACAGTAGCATAAACAAAAAGCGCACTGAAAGGTGCGCTTTTTTTTGACTTATAAGATTTATTAAGCCCAAGTTGTAATAATTTGTGCGCCGACAGTAGTACCGAATGGATTAGTAGGCGCAGGCCAAGTCCAGGTTCCGGAAGAAAAAGCAGCAGCAGTTCTAGCATAAGGAGTACCATTAATTGTCATAGTATTCCAGCCATCATTTGTTCCATTAGTTATACTTAGAGTAACGGTGCCGGTGCTGCCGAGATACGGCAACTCATAAAAAAGTCCAGTAATCGGCGCGTTATCATATAGTGTAGAATTTCCAGAAGCAATAGAACCTACATTGCTATTATAATAACCATAAATTTGTACATAATATACTAAACTTCCGACTGTTACTGTTTGGGTATCAGTAGGAGATCTATTCCAGCCCGGGCCTGTCCACACTCTAGTTGTTCCAATTACCCATTGTGAACCATCCCATACTTTTGGATAAAGAAAATACGGGTGTACCCAGCTTGATCCATTCCATACTTTTGCTACAGATGGCATAAATTACTCTCCCGGTGCAACCGGCCAAACTACTGAATTAGGATCGGAGAATGTTTTAGTAATATCCCTAAGTTCTTGACGATAAGTTGCCCAACCGGCTCGATTATTTGGATAATCAGGAACCTGAGTAAAATCACTTTTAGTTAATAATGCATCACGAACTGCTCGGATATCATTCCATGTAATAAGAACCGGAGCAGAATCGATTACCTGTAATTCACCGTTAACTACTGCAATCTCTTTATTACCTTGATTTAATTGTATCATAAGAATTCGGTGCTGATCATCAGTTATTGAAATTAAATCTTCTGGAAGATTTGGATAATATACTGTACTAGGATAAAACCCCTTAGTTGATGGGCTGTAAGAAATCGTCATTTTAATATCCAATCGCAATAAACATATGGGGGATAGGTGTACCGTCCCAGCTACTTGCACCAAAAGCTGTAGTGCTTTGAATCCAAAAAGTTGGATTATTTTGATTACCATAAGTAGCAGTTGCAACTGCTACCGAACCAACCAGCGACAAACAAGCATGAGGGAATGCAATCGGAAAAGTAAAATTAGATCCATTTGAAATAGCGTTTGCGTTAGCTAACTGGCCCCATTGGATAATGATTCCATTCGGCAATTGGGTCCATCCGCCGTAGCTATAATATCCCGCATTACTTGATAATAGAATGTTGTTCGGTACATTTTGTGTATAACCAGTACCTCCCGAAGTATCTAACCAAATATCTCCTTGTGTAGGCGATGCCGGAGCTGATCCTGTAACATAAACTGAACTACCACCTGTATATCCGGAAGTAACATTGTGTAAAGGGGTATAACCTAGTGCGGTAGTAATGTCACTACCACCTGCAGCAGTAACTAAACTACCTGAACCATTTCCTTTAAGCAATCCAGTAGTGGTTACATAAAGACCTCCATAAAGGTGTAGATTTCCACTAGAATCAAGGCGCATCTTTTCGCTAGGTGAACCAGGGCCGCCACCGGTAGCAAACTGTAGGGTATTTCCAATAGTGGAATATATCATTCCACCGCCATTGTTAAATTCGATATTCGGACTGGCTGCTGACAATCGAATATTACCGCCGACATCAAGTTTTGCGCCCGGGGACGCTTGTCCTATACCAACATTAGTTCCATTATCAAACACCAACGACGATACTACAAGACCGCTGGCACTGCCTTTGATCATATAGTTTGTTGTAAACTGAGAACCAAATGCTGCGGCTAATTGCGCAGAAGTAACATTGCTCCATGCACTTGTGCCATTAGCATACGGAATACCCGATAATGTTCCAGCATTTCCAGTTCCGCCGCTACTTGCATTTAAAGTACCAGCTAGTGTAATTGCTCCACTAGTTGCATTGTTCGGTGTTAACCCAGTTGAGCCGCCTGCAAAAGTCGAAACGTAAGGTGTAGCTGCTGTAAGATATGCATTACCGCTGCTATCTTTAAGCGGATTTGCAAGGGTGAGAGTAATTGTTCCAGTTGTTGCAATTCCCGAAGTACCATTCACTAACACTTGGTTAGCTGTTCCAATAACTCCTCCGACACCTGCACTAGGTACGGTAGCAGCAGTAAGGCATGGTAAACCGCCCGAAAGAACTTGCCCAGCAGCAGCAGATATAGTAGTTGCAGTCACTGTTGTTACTGCAACTGTAGTTGGTAATGATAATGTTACTGATCCAATGCCTGCACTGGCAGTAATTTGATTAGCCGTACCTTGTAAAGAGGTAACTCCATACATTCCGATTGTTGCGGTAGTTAATACTCTTGCATTTGTGTCGTATATCTGACTACCAAAAATAGTAGTCGATGCAATATTAGTAGCAGTAACAATCCCTGTCGAAACTCCAGAAGATTGAACCTGGCCAACTGTTAATAACTTAGCAACTGACGCAGTATTTGCAGAAATTACATTAATCGACGCAGTTGCAGCATTTACAATATTAGTGCTAATTGTTGTTGCATTAATAGTATTAGAAGTTACTGTGGTTACATACAATGTACTAAAATAATTGGCCGATGACCCTAATGCCACAGTCGAATTGCCTGAAGGCAGTATTTGTAGTCCACTAAAATCATTGATTTGAAGAACATTGGTATAGGTACCTGCGTTTGTATTCAAATTAATATTTAATGGTGATCCATTATTAATTACACTAATATTTGCGTTATACGTGCCAGTAGAATGGAACTGGAGAATTTTCGGAGTGCCGATAGTCAATCCGTTGTTATCCGAGATATATAACGGACTAAGACCTGAATATAATTGTGCTGTTGTAAGAAGTTGATTGCTCCGAATAATAACTGGAGTACCGCTCGAATCATCTACTAATCCTAGAGAACTTGCTGCTGTACCCCAAAGTAAAGTACCAACTTGACTAGTTGCAGTATAGTTGTTTAAAGTAAAATATCCACTAATACCTTGACTATTAGTACCGGATAAGTTTATACCAGGATATATATTATTGTATGTTGAATAAATGCTTTCACCAGTATATACACTAAATTGATCTTTAGCAATTACTGTGGCAACATTACCACCAATAGGAATTTCAACCACCGAGTGAATATTTTGTGTTTCATCTTTAACTGAAATCGATGATAAACTACCACCATTAGAAGATTGGGAAATTATAGGAATAAAATCCGAACCATTATATATCCATAATTGACTGCCATCGTAGAATAAATCTCCTACAATTGCTCCTATCGGTTTTTGACTTCCATAGGTTATAAAACTAAGAGATTTAAATGCTGATCCATTATAAACATTCAAATTATTATTAGTAGAATTATACCATAGCTGGCCAGTTAACGGATTACTAGGTGCAGTGCTATTGGAAAAATTTTCCAATAGATATATAAAATTTTCATCAACTGGACTACCGTATCCAGTATAATTGCGACCTACTAGAGTCAAAGATGTAGTGTTATCTATGGTACCATCTTGTACTGTAGCAATTAATTGTCCGTTTGTTTTGTTTATTGTATATGGCATAACACTATTTACCCTTAATATTTGATAATCGGTAACAGGGCAACGTTGGTTGGGCGAGTTTCGACATCACCTGTAGATTGTGTAATTCTAGTAAATTCATACGAACCAGCATCCTCGTCATTTACTCCAATAGTTTGAGGATTACTATCTTCATTGTATGGCACCGGATTCCCATACGCATCTTTAAGACCGGGCACTTGTTCTGCATCATAAACATCCCAACTATCTTGATATAAGTGAGTATGCGCCTTTAGCGCATCAGATTGACTAGATCCAAAAATTCTTCCTCCATCAAGTAATCGACCTGCATCCCAACCTCGAATAAACTGTCCACGTAGGTCAGGAACGTTAAATTGATGGACGCTGCCGCCATATGTATATCCAATAGCAGCGGCTAATGCAGGATACGTAAGAGTAGAATATGATGATCCGTCACATAGTAGATAACCTGCAGGAGTAGATGTTGATGCAGTGTAAATTACTGTTCCGGCCGGCACAGTCGGTACGTTAAAATTAGCAAGCAAGTTAGTAACGTAAGTAACGATTGCCTTTTGTGTGGCTAAATTCAAATCTGAATTAGACGACAGTGTACCGTCTGTATCAATCTTAGTAATCTTATGAGAAAAACCATCTTGAATTGTTGCAAATGTCAATGTGCTGACCGCACTATACGTAGCATTTAAATTATTTACAGTGGCATAAGTTGCATTGAGATTGGTTATTGTAGCAGTTGTTAGAGTGCTAATTGCCGCAGTCAAATTAGCCACTGTCTCATTGGTTACGTTGGCAACCGAAGCAGTCAATGTACCAATGTTAGCAGAAGTTGCAGTTAGGTTAGCAATAGTTGTAGCAGTAGATTGCAGACTGTTTATTGCAACATTAGTTGCATTAAGATTTGTTACTCCTGCATTTGTTGCATTTAGACTAGTAATAGTGCCGTTTGTTGCATTAAGAGTAGAACTTACTGTAACATTGGTCGCAGTCAACCCTGTAATATTAGCTGCACCTGCAGTTATATTCGTAATGTTGCCGGTAGCAGCAGTTAAATTAGTAATCGATCCAGTAGTAATTGACGAAGTTCCTACTGTTTCAGATCCTATAGATACAACTGTTGCAGTCAGTGATGATACCGTTGCAGTAGTTGCAGTAAGATTACCAATATTACCAACAGTTGCCTTTATTGAGGTTAATGTACCTGCTACCGCTGTTAGGGTTACAAATGTACCAGTATTAACGTACAGTGATGCGATAGTAGCAGTAGAACTCAATAAATTATGTGAATAAATCGATGACCAATTTAAATTACTTGCACCTAGAGCATACGTATTGTCAGCAGACGGATTAATCGATCCTGCAACGCTCGGAGAACCAATAATGCTCGTTAATCCTGATAATGCCGAAGCATACACAGTGCTAAATCTTTGAGAGGATCCGCCTAAGTTACTAGTTAGGTCAGCTACCGGTGATATCAATGAACCTGAAGTTAAACTCCATTGTCCATCTAATGTTCCTGCAGCAGCAGACGATCCTGCACTTATGTTCGAAGAATAAACCGATCCAAATAGGTTGCCCGAGGAACCTAAATTTGATGCTCCGCTAGTAACCGGAATTAAATTACTAGTCGGTGTTAATGTCCATTGACCTTCTAAATATCCAGTTGTTGCAGATGTTGCTGCACTAACGGTAGACGCATATAGTCCGCCAAATGTTGCAGTCGAAAGACCGAGTGTAACCGAATTAGACGACGGTAGCAAAGATGACCCATTAAAAATCAGTGCATTAGCGGATTGAAATACTAGACTTCCTGCCGATGTTAATCTCATCGCTGACGTACTAGTAGTATACGTAATGCTCGACTGTCCGGAGGTCCCAAAGTTTAGTGAAGTGCCATTGTCAAAATACCACGTTGCTCCTATATGTTCAATGGTGTCCGAACGTGTAAGCTGCCCGTCTCTGTCATATAGACCATAAAGAAGAATATCAGTTGACGAATTAGTTGAGATTACTGAAGGATCATAGTTCTTAAAAGTAATTCCTCGATAGACGACAGGAAAACCCGGAACAGGATTATTAGTAGTTTGTGTAAACGTTACATTACTAAAAACACTAATTACCTCACCATTTAGATAGGTTAAAATAACCGGATGAGTAAAATTGTTAATATCAGTCATCGCGACTGATGACATCTTTGTTGTACCATACCCAGGAACGGCTTCCGGACCTATGAGAGAAGCATTTGATGCAGTGTTAGTTATTACAAATAGCTGATTAGATGCGCTATCGACCCAAAAATCGCCAGGCTGTGTAGATGCAAACGGAATCGATGGAATAGATGTGGCATTGGTCAACGAATCAGTGGCGGATAAACCATAAATTGAAACAGCTAGCTGACGCCATGAGGTACCATCATATACCGCAGGCCGACATACTTGACTATTAGTATCAAACCAAATTTGTCCAGTTAGCGGTGATCTAGGAGCAGATCCAGTTGCACTACTATTAGCAAAATTTTCTAACAAATAAATGAAATTTTCATTTTGCTCGGCACCAAAATTAGAAACGTTTTTTCCAACCAATGTTAAGGATGTCAGAGACTGATCAACTAATCCGTCATTTAGAACTATTATTTGTTGATTATTAGATTTTCGTAAAACGTATGCCATTTAACTTCCTTACCATGTTCCGTCTGAATATACAACATTAGTTGCTGTATAATTGTACGCTGCCCATGCTCCGCCCGATACTACATATTGTTTAATACATCTATTAATAACTAATGTACTCGCCGGAACAGTAGTATTTACAACATATCCACTCTGATATTGTACCACTGATTGACCTGAAACTATTACAGGATTAAATGATATCGGATTACTGATTGCAGTAGTAGACGAAGTTTGATATCTAGTTGCAAGGACGCGGGCACGCGCACCATTAGGAACACCATACGGTGAAGGATCGCCCGGCGGGAGCATAAATCCGAGCATAGAAAGAATGAACGTATCCATATTCGGATCTAAAGGACTAGAAGCCTGTCCAGTTACGTCGATATTTAGACTAAATTGGCCTGCACGAGCAGTAGCAACAGCAGCGTTAACATACCCGACATTGGCTGCAACTGTTGGAGCATCGTAGATAGTAGCAGTATATACGTTTGTCAATTTTCGACTATTAAAGTCTATATAAGATGTTGACCCTACTCCCAAGGATAACGGGACGTTAGTAGTAACACCAATACCAGCCGCGGTAATAATAATCGGAGCAACTGTAACTGTTGTTAAACTAGGTAACGAAGTTATTCCAGGAGCCGAAGTAATTCCAGCACCTAATGAAGTTGCTGATAATACCGATGTTCCATTAATCTCATAACCTTTTCCGGCAGCAAGATTAAAATTCTCCGAACTGTTCCATGCTTGGTTGCTGTTTTGCCAAGTAATAGTTTTATTAGTTGCACCATGTAGTACAATACCGCCGAGATCTGCAATAGTGTCACTTGTTGAAGTATAAGCTAGATCAATAGTTTTATTAGATACCTGTAGGTTAACAACTTGAGTATAAGTAGCAGTACCGGAAACTGTTAAATTACCTGAAATTCTAACATTACCTGTTACATCTAATGGATACGCAGGAGTTTTATTAAAAATTCCTAAAAATCCAGTACTTGAACTATAATACAAAATATTAACCGTAGCGTTAGTTGCTGTTTGACCAATCAGATTAAAATCTTGTTGATCAGCCATTGCCATAGTAACCACTCGATTAGTACCAGTAATGTAAATCGCTAGATCTTCTTGGGCGCCGACTGCAATTCCGCTATCATTAAATACGTTCAGTGAACTTTGCAGACTCTGTGTAGTACCAGTATTATTAACAATTAAATGCGATGCCTGAATTCCTTGGAAAGAGTCGGTGCTAGTAGCAGTACCATAAAACTTAACTCCAGGAGCAGCAGTAATACCATCGTAAACATATGTAATGCCCGATGATGTAGTGTAACTGGAATACGAACTTAGTGTAAACGCAGTATTGCTAACTACTCCTAGCAACGTTCCATTAGAATAGATACCGCTTACAATTTGCGGATTTGAATATTGATCTTGAACTGTTTCTACAAGAACCCCAGATTTACCTTGGGTTGAATCATATTGGGGTCCAACTGTGACTAAATTAACACCATCGTAATAATTAAGCTGAGTTTTAGTTGTGTCAATCCAAAAATCTCCCGAAACAAGATTATCCGGTTGCGACGACGAAACAATCGGGCCGCCTACAGGTTTAAATTGCAGAGAATTATTATAAAAATACATTCGTTGATTAACAGTATCAAACCAAAGTTGTCCAACTAGCGGACTAGTCGGTGGAGAAGAATAAGCAAAATTCTCCATCAACCGAATGAAATTATCATTAATATTAGCGCCGTAAGCATTTACATTCTTGCCGATTAACGTCAAGCTCGTAGATACGTTATCTGTCTGCTGATCAGCAAGTGTTAAAAGAATCTGTCCATTGGTAAGTCGTAATGTATAGCTCATAGTTTTAATACTTTATAATATAATTAATTGTTACATTCGGAGACGACGAAACCGGCCCTGTTAAATTCGGTACATTCCATGTAGATGTAGTCGATGAATACGTATGTCCAATTAAATTTTTTAAATTCTGATATTTTGGATCAGTAGTTAATGCTTGTCCATTGCAGACCAACCACCCATTAGGTGGAAGATTGGTTCCTGTGCCGGAATACAGAATAATAGTACCCAACGGAACCAAACTACCAGCAGGTGTACTAAGATTTGCGTTATATGCCGGGGCTATCGGATCTTGATAATTTACATCACTCAAGAAGTCTCGTTTTGTCTGCTTGACTAATAAAGTCGATGACGAACTGTACATTATTAATGTATCACTACCAGTAGTAATCGAAACTGCAGATCTGTTAGTTATTAGCCCAGTTGATGCTCTAACATTTAATGTTAGAGGAATTCCTGCGCCTACGAAATTAGAGCTAGTAGTTGTCTGAAATTCTCCAGTAACAGTTACCAGCGACGGACTTGCAAATTGAGTAGCGTTAGTTGCAATACCAATAAAGGTAGCAGTCGATCCTGAACTAGTGCTTGATTGAAAAACATTAGCATAAACATTTCTCCATCTAACTACTGGGTCTCCTATATCAAATACCGAATCTTGCGACGGAACAACAATTGAAGTAGACGGGCTTCGAGGAGCCGTAATCGGCGAAGGTCCTACTGTTAACGGACCTTCTAAAATGTGTTCACCAGTAACAACTAATGTACTACCAATGCCAACGCCGCCTGCAATTTGAAGTGCGTTATTTGATACTCCTGCAATATTGGATGCTGTCGAAGTAATGAATAGTGTACTTACCGTTGCGCTCGATGACGCCCAAATCGAACCATTAACTGCAAGGCCCGCAGTAGAGCTAACAGACGACGGATCATTAACCGTAATCAATTGTGTACTTCCGTCCATTATCATTAATGGTTTATTAACGCCTGCTACTGTAAAATTAAATTGTCCATTGTTAATATTATTCACAAAATTTGCAATTCTTTGTGATACTATTGAAACATTCAACGAATTTGTAATACCAATTTGTAGACTGTTGTTATCAGAGATAGTCAACGATTTAGTTGTCTGAGGTATATCATTTCGTAAAAGAAAATCCGAAATAACTTTAGTACCGTTATTAAGTTGAATATTTTGTGCAGCATTCGCAGTTGCATTGATTGCCGGATATATCGGAGATTGTAATGTTCCCAAATTACTAGTAGATAAATTTACACCAGATACTAAACCGTTGCTAAATCCAGGAATTACTGGATTTGGAATAAAACTATCTCGAGCAATAATTTCTACCGGTACATCGTCGACATAGTTAATAACTACTTCATGTGTTCCGTTAGAAATATCTGTTAATGTTACAGGATAGCTACCAGTCTTAGTTGCACTAGAATAATTTGGTCCTACTAGTGTAAAACTAGATCCATTATAAAAACTTAACTGATTCTGAGAAGTATCAACCCAAATATCACCAAGGCTAACATTAGTAGGTTGATTCGGCTGTTGATAAAGACCATTAATCGGTTTCCACAACGCGCCCGAGGCAATACCATCATTAATTCTTAATTTTTTATTAGTAGGATCACTAGTATCGAACCAAAGTTGACCTTCAATAGGATTAGTCGGAGGAGTAGAACTTGAAAAATTTTCAAGTAACTGGACTAGATCTTGTGCAAGTGCTTGTCCATATCCCGGATAATTACGGCCAATTAGTGTAAGACTAGTTGACCGAGAATTTTCTGTTCCATCCGCAATAAAAATAGGATTAGTATTCTTTGCCGGATCTGAATAATATATTGTATAGCCACTAGCCATTTGTATTATGCTCCGTTAGTAAGACTTTGAATTCTTACAGTGTAGTCGATTTGTAATAATCTATTAAGACTCTTTTGTACAGGGTGAAAAATAACATGAGTTAACAACATTCCTGCGCCAGGTCCATCTGGACTATAAGATCTAAGACCTAACTCGTCAAAAACATATGTTCCATTTACATTTGTGCTATTATCAAATGCCTGCTGACCATTTGGTTCACCGTAGTCCAATAAACAACTTACTAAGATATCTGTATATGCAGTACCGGTAATATGGCGTACTTCCATAAAGTTTCTAGCAGGATCTAAATTTGTTGTACTGTTCGAATCAATATTTTTAATATATGTTTGATTATACAAACTTGCATTTAAACCAACATTGTTCGGAGTAAGATAGGTGATAATACCTGTTGGATCAATTCGGCTGCCGCCATTGCCGAAGCACATTTCGGCAACAAATCCCTGACCTTGATTACTCATAGCCTGTGCTAATCCGATACTAAAGTTTTCATAGTGGATAGCATTACGCTTGTTAATGTACACTTCTTTGGTTTCAGGATCAAAGATCTTAATATGTCCTTGAATGCTCAAGGAACCCTTCTCGTTTGGAGTAGTATCTACCATAGACGACTTTTTATTTTCTTTGTTATTCATAGCGATATTTATCTGGCGAAGCTGCCGACCTTTCTAATAAAAACTTAACCTGCGGTGTATTATTTTCACTCAAAGTAAGATTTGAATTTGGCTGATACCAAATCTGCGAAGATCTTTTTATAACTTCAAGTGTTGCCCCTACAGTTGGTGTAAAATTAAGAGTTAATACACTACTTGTATTGATGGAAAATTGCGATGTAACAACTGTATCAGCAGTAGAAGTGCTATCGTATCCTAGATCAAAATTATGAGATATAGTAGTTAGACCCGGTTTCAATAGCAATTGTCCTTGATAATACACTTCTACCTGATCCGAATATGCTGCACTAGAATTAAAAGTAATTCCATTCAACGTATACGCCGTCTCTGTAGATGTAGTAGTTGCAGTTGTATATACCTGAATAACTTCGTTAAATGGTACTGTTTGGTTAACGCCTTGATCTATCACTAAAGTTCCTGTCGAATAGACTGCTTTCGGCGCAGTTCCTAGCGTACTTCTTCGCAATTGTCCTAGAGTATTTCCATTAACTGTAAAGAATTCAATTCTTTCTCCTTCAATTAATATTACTCCCGGAACATTAGTACTAACGCTCGGAGATGTTAACACACTGCTGTCATTGACAGTGATGGAAGTCGAAGTAGTATACAATGGCTGAGTTAAGAAAGTGATGTTGTCACCGCTCAATCGCTTGAAGTGGGTTCTTCCTAGCATATCCTTGAAAATTCTATAAGAAGTTGCCTGTTGTGTACTAGATGCAAAACTAGTAATCACTACGTCGTCATCGGTCGATTTAAACAATCCATTGCGAATCGAGACTGTATAACCGTCCGTTCCGATAGAATAGTCAGTTTCTAAGCTAAGTGGTACACCATTGTATGATACCCACACATACGCAGAATCAAGAATCGGTCTTTGCATTAGATATTGATTGGTTTGATGTCCTTTGAATCTTTCTGTTCTAATAAAATCAGGATCGTGATTAGTAAACGAAGTAATTCGGATTTCATCTCCTATGTTACTATTCGAAGTTAACACTAACTGATTATTTTGCACAATATAGTCATGATTTTTCTTAACAACAATTGCAATTACATCACCGTCGGAAAGAACGTTCGATTGGAACACTACCTGATTCACCGATTGGTCTAGTCTCCAAATTCCCGGTACAGGTGACAGTGTTCCATTAACGTATACTTCAATTCGCTTCAATGCAACAGATCGATTTGGAAATATAATCGATTGACTAATATTAAAAGCTGTTTGTCCATTAGCAACTTGATAGTAAGTAGTGACCGGTGGATTGAGACGAGATCCGTTCTTAGTTACAATAACTTGACTGTGATACGGTGCAATATTGCCCGGAGGCTGTGTCAATGTAAATGTGCCAGTCGATGCAGCAACTTCAATGATCTGCTCATGAATTTCACTGAATGATTTTACCGGTCCACCAAACAAATATGCTTGTGTAAATCCAAGTTGATTAAATGTAATAACTGCTTCGTTTGTAGAAGAATTAGCAGTTACAGTATAATCTACTCCTTGAACCGCAGGCGAACCATTAATAGTAACATAAGTGCTAGTTCCGTTGCTTCCGATATCATCAAACAAAACAAAAGAATTATATGTTGTGCCTGTATTGGTGATAGTACCAGCATACGAATCCAATAATTTGATCGAACCTAGTTGCATAGAAGTTAAGCTCAACCAACCCGTGACAGTATTAGAAGAGTTAAAACTAAAGGTATTATCTGCATAATCAATTGAGTATTGACCAGTTAATAGCTTAGTATCATTAAAGACTGCAATGGTTGCATTCGAGTTTACTGGAGTAATTCCCAAAGGATATGACCCCGGAGTTCCATTAATCCAATATTTTTTGTTAACAATTACCGGTGATGAATAATAAGGTTCAGTATAAACACTAATACCAACTGCTTCTTGAATTTGACCAGGGACACATTCCTCCGGAGCAGGACTGTTAAATGCATTCAAGAATCCGTCGTCATTCATTCCAGTAATAAATTGCGTAGATGTCGATCCTCCGTCTAGAATGATTTCACTCGGAGTCAGCCCCAACGCAGTTGTATAAGACATGTTGCCGCCATCGATATATGCATCTAAGCTATTCAAGTCAGTAATCTGCAAAGTGCCATCACTGGTTGCATATCTAAATACTACCAAACTATCGCTTGACGTAAAATTCGCCGACGGAATAGTAATACTTGTGAATACCGTAGTTGTTGAGGTTTCTGTAAATTCTGCCATCAATGTTGCTGATGCATATGCTCGAACAGTGGCTGTAGAATTTCCATTAATGGTAACATATGGTATATTAACATAGCCACTGCCCGGATTGACTATAGTAGCCGAAGTAACAACTCCGTTAACTACTGTAGCAGTTGCGGTCGCTTGTGTGCCACCAATAATGTCAGGTGCAGAAATAGCAATTCCCACGCTACCGGCAGTATATCCTGCGCCCCCACCTTGGATGGTAATATATTCAACAGCACCTGTTCCTTGACCAGTAATTGTAGGAACTGATGTATTAGTACCGTCAACTCTTACACCATTAATATAAGTGTTAACTTGAACTCCGGAAGGAATCGTAATTCCAGTTAATACAAAAGTTTGAGTAGTAGTTGTAGTTACTGCAAAAGATTTATAACCTGTTTCTAATGAATAATTGTCCCAATTCGAAGAGCCAAACGGAACTACATCCCAACCTCCGGCTGCAGAGAACGGAATTGTATCAACAACCAGTCCAGAAAACGACATTCCCGACATTAGTTGGTCCGGAACATTGCCCGGCATTCCAGATGTAGGATTGTAATAATCTGTAATTCGATCCAATGCATTATACAACGATACATCTTTCGGATATGTTAATTCAATTGTATCGCCTGCATTTGGAATAAATGTCAGTTGCAGCATCGCATAATTTTTAATGTATGAAGTGTTCGTTTGAGGACTATATGACGATTCACTGAATACAATATTGTAATCATCTATTAATTTCATCACTCCATTCACAGTCAAGGTAATCTGAGACTTTTCAGGTACAGGAACCCAAGTTAAATTGTAGTCCACTGTAGCACCATCACCGATAAATGTGTCAGTAAAATACTGATTACCTATTTCTCGAACTGTCGAAATTCTATCAAACTTAATAGAGATATTATTCTTTCTAACATTATTAAGTCCCAATCTAGCATATGCTCTAGCTGGTGTTAGCTGAGTGCTGCCGCCGCCATTAAACACAATCGTAGGTGGAGCAGTATATCCTGCGCCAGGATCGGTAACAATAACGCTAGTAACCTTGCCCAATGAAATATGTGCTACCGCGGTAGCGCCATGCCCGGTATCACCATGTGCAGGTATAATAGATACGGTAGGAACACTGGTATAAGTTCCACCACCGTCGTATAGGAAGATGGATTCAATTCCATATGAATAATTCTTATACCAAGTATTCCAAGGATCTGATAACAGGAGTTCATTTCCAAATCCTACTGTATTAAATTGTTGCGTCACAGTATTGAAATACGAAGGTAAATCAAAATCAGTGTTGAATGTATTTGTTAATTCAGTACTTGTGTAAGATTCAGTATATTTTCTTATCTTGGTATGGTATGGCTTAATTTCTTCTAGGAAATTTTGATAATTGACACTATTTTGTAATTTATAAGTATGTCTTTGATCAAGAGCACCCAAGCTGTTGTTTACATTGATAAATGTTGTTTTGAAAGCCCAATCTAAATAAGGTTGTTCGCTAAATGCATAACGAACTGCCTTGAAGAAGAATTGATTCCAATAAATTTTATAAGCATTTACAAAAATATCCTTTTGTATAGCAGTTAAAATATATAATATTTCTTGCTCAGGTGCTTGGTCAAATTCAGTTTGATCCCATCCTGCATATTCGTCCCATGCATAGATAGTGTTAGACAGATTCCAAAGAGTTGACAAAATCTGTATTGTACCATTCTGAGAAAATACTAGATCCCAGTTGTTATCAAAAGTGCCGCCAGCACCGCCTGTGCTACGTACAATTAAATATCGACCGTCACCGCCGTTGTTTACCTTAATATACGTTCCGGCTGGTGAATTTTGATATTCAAATAACCCATAAGGAGCATCTACTGTAGCAAAAATCTGTATCAACGGATCATAATCAGAACTTGACCAATCAACGTATTCCCAGTATACTGTAGTATCATATGACTGTGTTCTAATCTTATTCCATGACAGATTATTAGTATTTCTAGTGTATAATGCCCATTTACCATTGCTTGATTGATCGGTCTGCACTACCACTGTAAACGGACGCACTATTAATTTCGGTGCTTGCAAATATCCAGAACCAGAATTATTAATGATTACTTCAATTACTCGACCATTAGCATCGATTACCGCAGTAAATGAAGCATCAAGTTCTTGAATAATTTCAGAAATATTACCACTAGGCTGAGATCCAACAGTAATAGTCGGCGCTGTAATATAACCATACCCCGGATTGATAATTATTACCTCAGTAACAGTTCCATTTGAATCAATTACTGCTTCTAATTCTGCTGTCTGAAGCAACGAAGTTGATAGAAGATCTAATGAATAAACATCTTCTACCAACACATCATATGAAGAAGCATCGGGGATAGGTTCTTTAGAATTCAAGTTTGTAAAATCAATTTGTCCTGTAACTTGCAAATTGATTAGTGTATTATTGGTAAATTCTACTAAATTGCGAAGTGCTTCATTGCGATTTACAAATAGACTCTGTCTAGGTCGAATGCTAACACCGTATTTTAGTTTAGACGGTAACGACGGATCCGGCACCGGATTGCCAAGACTATCTCGTCCTAATAAACTATCTATTAGCTTCTTTTCGAGCAGAGGATTTATAGTAGCATTGGCATCGTTTTCTTGTATCAATGTCCATTCAGTATGTCTTTTTGCAGCATCAGTGATACTGTCAAATTCAATCTTAAGATTATATTGATTACCGGTTAGTTCTTTCGAATTAGCAACCATAAGAGCCGTAGGACTTAGGATCGATAAGAATTGATTACCCGAACCTACTGGATCAGCAATCTGTTGTGCAACATTTAATGCTGTCATTCTACGATTTTTAACCGAAGTCGGTATAACATTCTTATTTTTAACCCAGAAATAATAGACATTTGTAAATGCATTTGAAATATTATTATAAACTTGCTTTACAGAAAGCACATTATTCCCAGAAAATCTTGGTTGGCCGCTGATACCTTGTGCCAATCCATCGGCTGTATCAGCTAACTGACTCCATTCTGATGGCAAATACGGACTTTCTACCCATTCATATACATCAATCGAACTTCCTGGAAAAATACCATTCCAATTATTTTTTCTATATTCAAGTTCGCCCTGTTCATACCAGACGTATCTTACAGCAGAAAGATCCCACCATAGGTCGCCTACGTGATTGTCTGACCAATTTGAATTAACATCGACGTTAGTTCCATTAATACCAATACTATAAATTGCAGGATCATATGCCGTAATATACTTCAATTCTTGAGTAGCGGTACCTAAGATTTTGCCTTTAATAGGATCGATGATATCAAGATAATCTTGAGTTTGATCCGTAGTAGCATTGATTATTGACGAATTCTTAATTAACGATAGATCTACTAGTGGTTCTTGCTCTCTATATACCGTCCAGCCAGTGCTAGAGCTATCAATTTTATTAAAGATAAAGATCTGACCAGTACCCGAATTTACAGCATTTAACAAGGACGGAGCACCGATGTACACAGAAGAAGTTGTAACTGAAATGCTAGTACCGAATGAACTTGTAGAAAGAACATTACTATTTGCTAATTCTTGAGAATAAGCCCAGTTGCTGCCATATCTGTAATAAGAATGTGCAGACCCTGTATCGGTTACTCCGTGATAAAACTTAGTAGAACCACTATCAAATGTAGTAATATTCTTTCTCGGAGCACTAGTTGAATCATTTACGTAGACTGTGCCGTACGTATTAGTTGCAGTAGTAGCGTTTAATCTTACAGTATAATTGTCAAACGTTGGAACTTGAGTTTTCGACGCGCCTGATAGAGAAATTACTAATTGTAGACCATCATCACTTAGTGCAATATCATAACCAAATTCGGTACCGTTCGTAGTAATAGGAGGATCTATTCTTTGCTGGTGTGCAAATTGTGTTCCGTTCCACGCAAATATGTCGACTACACCTGAATTTGAATTTCTGACAGGATCAGAAGCCTGCGGACTGCCAATAACAAGATAGTTACCATCCGAGGACATCTTAATAACTGTACCAAATGTATCAGATGGTCCAAATGGTACAGGCAAATCTGTATTGTCACCCGAGATAATCTGAATTGGAGTTGTCGACGTAGTGTATATGTATACTGCACCCGATGATCCGTTGCCTAACACTGACGAATAATTAGGTGCAGATACTGCGTAAACAGACAATCCATTATTTCCAGAGATAGTTGAACCAAACTGTGCATTCGGAATAATACTAGTCAATGATGAAACATACTTGATTGTAGTAGCACTGTTTGCCACCGTTAGATTATATAGATAAACTGCTCCATGATTGTTATTGTAGCCCGGGGCTCCTACTAATAATGTACCTGTAGTTGCAGATATTGGAGAATATGCTACACTAGTACCAAATGTTGCAGAATTAGCAGGAGTAGGAGTTGTTAATACTTGAGCCGAATCTTCAAAACCATTCGACGGATCAAGCACAGAAATTTTCACAATTCCCTGATTAATATAATGAAGGGTCGAAGATAGGGTGCTAACAACTGTATTCGAATTTGCAGATCTTACGTAAGATGCATATGGAGCGCCGGCGATAACTAATCTCTGGTCTCCATTATACATTAGACTAGAACCTAACAATGTATCAGTAGTTCCTGTATAGTAATTGTTAACTCCAGTATTGACTGTATAGCTAAAATTAACCGAGACAGTATCAGTGCCCGATCGTTGAAGCACATAAACACGACCTCTATACCCGTATATCGAATCATAATAGGTCGGAGAAGAAACAACAAAAGTTCCGGTATTATTATCAGTTGCTATGTTATAACCAAAGTGTTGATATTGTACCGTAGAACCTAAATCATATTCAAAGGATTGAAAATTATCAGTTTTTTGATATACTGCCCAATCACCATTTCCTGAATCATCAACCCAAATCAATTCTCCAGCTTTCCATCTTTCTAGGTTAGGAAGAGCATACAATTTGTCTATAGTTGTTAATCTAGATGAATTAAAATTAAACAATGAACCAACAATCGGAGTAACGATTGACGAAGACAAAATAGTGATTGTCGAAAATACAGTAAATTGGGTAGGACTCAACACTTCCGCAACAACATAACAGCTATCGATAGTTGAATCAACTCGATTAATCGCTATTAAATCATTGACTGAAAGTGTAGTCGGATCTTGAGTCGTAATTATCAAAGTTTGACCAGGAATATATAAATCTACTCCGATCACATTGGTAGGAACCGTAGTATAACGAAGGACATCCCAATCGCCATTTTCAGAAAATCCTAGCCAAAATACAGATCCTTCCTTAATTGCAGTTGTATTTTTGATATCTAGAATACTGTTTTTATTATAAACTGTAGCAAAAATATCATCATATCTTGCGTATCCAGCCACTGGCATCTGAAAATCATCAAATCCATAAGGACTAGGTACGGTCGGAAATACTGATGTTATATCAAAATTATCCGGAGACATCACAATGTCAGATGGAGTTTGATAGTAGATTGCATCTGTAGAATTCATCGGAGTGTTCTCTACAAAACTTACAATCTGCGGATTTTCAATAAATTGTGTAAAATCTAGATTAGTTTCTAGTTCTTGATATGTATTGAATCCACCATAATGACCAAGACGGAACGCCCATTCTTCGTTGGCGGTAATACTGCTTTGCCACTCGTTTAAACTAGATTTACTAAGTTTAGCTAACGGATTAATTGTTCCTTTTTCTCGAATGTAACCTTGATAGAATTTATATTCAGCAATCGGATCACCGACGATATTATCGAGGTAAGATCTCGGAATATAACCTACTAGATTCTGAGCAGCTGACTGTTGTCCAGAGTCGAAATTGTCAATATCGAGGCTATAAAAATCTTCAAATTGATTGATTTTATAATCAAAATTTGGATATAGCTGAGACTTTGGTTTTGACGGCAATAATGCCCACTGAGTAAAATCAAATTTCTGCGTACCCGGAATCGACGACAGTGCAGAATAATAATTGCCAGAGAAACTTACAACTTGACCAACGGTGTAATCAGCATAGCTCTGCCAAGGAACAACGTTAGCTTGATCAAAGATAAATCCAGGACTGAAGAAATCTCCATTCCAATTTGATGTCCTAAATCCTTTAAGACTAATACGACGCTGGCGATATCCTGAACCAATATCATATACAACATCATTGAATAAAGTATAGTTATTAAACACAATTGCGTGTTCTTTTTGTATAACATTTAATCTAGCAAAAAACAATCCTTCCTGGGTGGTCACTGTTGATAATGTAAACACTCCATTTAGGCGAGTAATTGTAAAATTAGCCTGAGGAAGCGGAGAACCATTTGCTTTTAGAATACTATATTCATTATTATTCACCAAACTATCAACTACTCCAGTAGAAGAATTAAATGTTATCTTATCAGCAAATGGGCTCAATGTAATTACAGAATTAACTGCCCAGTTTTGTGTAGACCAATATAAAAATTCTTTAGCAGTAAAATTCCAATCAGAAATCTGATTTAAATCACTGATGAATTGATCAAAGACAAATCCATTAGATGTTAACCATTTTCCATAGCCAAGAATTAAGTCATAAATTTCTTGAACTGTAGTAAATTCAGTTCCGTACGGTACAATAGTCGGAGTAGTGTTAAACGAAGTTCTAAGAAGAACCGCTACACCGCCAACTGTTGGCAGAGATGGCAAACTTTGATAATATGCTGAAGTAAATGTACTACCACTGTTGTGCTTCTGAGTCACTCTATAATAGCGATCGAGATAAAAAACTATCTGTCCAGCATTGTATGTTGTATTTTGTGTCCAATTTACAAAAGTTTCAGATTTGCCACCTACATGAATAGCCTGTCCAGAGGTCGATTGGAATGGTGCAAGAATTGTGAAATATGGATTGAATTGATCATATCCTCTAACAGCAAAACCCCTTTCAGTTTTTTGTACAATTATACCAGAAATTCCAATACTTTGAACTGGAGCACTTTGATTAAAGAAAATTTGATAGTCTTCAGATGCAATCAATACACCCGGAGCAGGACTTGTAGGATCTACTGCATCAATTGTAACTTGCAATTTATCTTTACTAGCGAATCCACCTAATTTAACCATTAGATTATAATCAAGAGTAGATAAATCACTCTTAAGTCGAACAAGATAATTGGCGTCTTTGACTAAACCTGCTTCGATAACAAATACGCTGTATCCCGAAGATAATACTCTTACCCCATTTACTGTATCTCTGTACAAGGAAACTGTCGATAAATCGAGGTATTCTTCAGCCGTGCCGTATTTGTATTGTCCGATCTTATTCACTGAAAGTCGTGAAGGATCAAAAAACTTAGCAGAATACGTCGATGGCTTGGCCAATGCTAATAATATCTGGCAAGCAAATGGCCAATAACTACTTCTTCTCCATGCTGTCTCAGCTGGTCCTTGATCACCGACATTCCAGTTAGCTCCAATTAGTGTACTACGAAGAGTAACAACTCTAGCAGGATCGTTAGGATTGATAATTGGAGTCGTTGCTAGACCAGAATCGACAGGACTTAATAAATTTCCTGACGGGTCGACTGGAATAATCTTGCTTAAACCCGGTCTTGCGTACAACGGATTTATACCTGCATTATCGCCTTGTGCAATATTACCTGCTTCTAGATCTTTCCATAAAATAAGATTACCACTAGTATATGGTGCCGGACCATATACTGATTCCCACCAGGACGGTTGTTCAGTAAATCCTAACATTTCCCACGGATTAGTGTGAGGACGATCAGTGTCATAGAAGAACTTGTAAATCGCTCTCCAATATCCAGGTAATTTACGCTTCTTTAGAGTATCAATATCTGACGAATAGTTGAAAGTAAACGGATTAGTTTCATCAAAAGTATTGTTGGTTTGATAATCAACACCAAAGAATCCTATCCATTTTAGAAAATCAGGTGTTATTAAAGAATTAATATCTGCTAATGAATAGCCAGTATTTCTAAAAGCACCCGGAATAATTGAATAGATATCCAATAAATTCGAATCATAGTTAGATTTTAGATTATTGTAAACTCTTTTTTCAAATTCTAAAATTATATCATCTCGGTAATCGCCAAAAGCAATCATAATGCTGCCGTCGTGACCTTGGATTACTAACTGGGGTGTTTCTGCGTAAGTATCGTCAAGGAAAATCGAAGGAACAAACTTCGGATATAGTCCTAGCTTAGTCGGAGTAGGCGGAACGTAATTTCCTACAGTACTAGAATAGTCAGATATTACAATAGTGTCTCCAGCAGTTAGCGGAATAATCATTTGAATACTCGGACTATATTGATTTACAATGTAATCTCGATCCTTAACTAACAAAGTCCCGTTAAGATATACTAAAATTGATCGTTCGCTAAGAATAGTGGTATCAAATGTGCTTTCTAAGCTATACTGTACATTTTTAGAATTTGTAACTGTATAGGTTCTATCACTATGGACACTTCCATATGCAAGCATATCGGAATATCCATAAGGAAAAGTCGGATCTTTACCCGAGTTAATTGCAGAAATTGCTTGATCTAACATCACCGCAGTAGTATTAACATCTTTGATCAATGCCACTTGCTTAATTAAATTAGTCTTGAACTGAGAATAATCAAACGATACCTTTCTAATAGCATCAATCAGATTGTTATCTTTGGTTCCAAGAAAATAATGTGCAAAACTAATAGGTGTCTGATGACTTACTAAACGAGTACCGTATTCACTAAGATTTGATAAATCTCTAAGATTTCCAGTTCCAGGAAATGTTCCTACAAAATTAGGATTATTATTAACAATAGTGTTAACATGATCACTTAATTCTGTAAATGTAAAATCACTGATCGGACCATTCAAAGGATTGTTAGTTAAGTTAATAGGTACCTCATAATATCCGTTAGAATTTGGAGTTTTAGAAGTATATAAGTTTATCTGCACTCGATCGTTTGCCGAGAATGTAGTTGTAGACACAACATATGCTCGTGCCTTTTTACGGCTTATTCTGTAGTCAACGTTATGAATCTGTTTAACACTGTTTACAAATACTTCTACTACTAAATCATTAGTGTGACCAGGATTATCAATTGCGATAAGTTCAATATACTTTGTAGGTTGCTCTACTACCTGAAATTGAATAATCGGAATAGGTCTATCAACAGATTTAACCCAGACATCTTTAAAATAGCTGCCCGTTAGTGTATTAACTTTTAGATAATTTCCTGCGACAGTAAGAATCTCTAACTGATCGTTAGTGAAATTAGTAAAGGTATCTGAAGTAAAATAATTTTTAAACAGATAATCCCCAACATCTGCAACATTTTTATATTGAAGAGGGAATCCTAACACACTATCCGGAGTACCCGTGCCGACAGCGTATCCAAAAATTCCAGTTCCTTTAAATGAACTATTATAAAAATTAATATCTGAAAATTCATTACCCTTATCGTCATATAGACCAAACAATGGTTGCTGATTCAGTACTGTTTTTTGCTGCGCAAATATCCATTCCGATCCATTGTACCACCAATTCGTACCACCATACTGATTTCCCCTAGTAACTACCACAGCATCATTTTGATTAGGTGTGCCGTCGTCGGCTTCTTCAAGGTTTACTACTTGGTTACCATTGACTGAAACATATTTTACAGTGTATACTTTTCCATTGACTAGAGAATCGGTATCTGCATTAAAAATTACTCTAAATCCATGTTCAACAAGAATTCCATCAATATAAAATCCAGGACTTCCTTCAAACGTTCTAAATGCGTTCTTAGTAGTTGTATCAATTAAATCAATGTTCGTTTTTGCTCGAGCACCGAAATTAAACAATTGTAGACCTGCGGTAAATTCAATAATAGGTCTCTGTGCTCGCATAGTTGAATCATAAACCGGTGTAACTCCATTCGCCACAGCCGTAGCAGCAATTACATCTTGATGAACCCAACGATTATACCTGGACCACGAGTTTTTATCAAGAGCAGCACGATTAATCGTTACATATTCAGGAGTTAATGGAATATATCTAAAATCATCAAACGGATATACATCAAACGGTGTTCCGTCAAAGTTAGTATCCAAATTTGTTGTAATAGATCCTATATTTGTTAGACTATCGTAATCAACTAAAGTGATTGCACTGCCTACACCTTCAACAAACCAATCCTTATTCAAATAAGATGAAGGAGTTACATTGCCAGTAAAATGAACTTTCATTCCGTTAGTAAACGTAACCCCATTCGGTGATCCGTAAGAAATTTTTCCAATAATTTCATTTTCGATATCTAACAACGTGTCTTCAGTTATCGCCTTTACTGCAATTTGTCCGATAGCATAATCGTTGCCCTCGGCAAAATAAAATAGCACATTCGGAGTTGTATCGTCGACTGTAATAGTTACAGAACCATTCTTAGTACCCTGATTTAACACATTGGAATAAAGATTTTGTGCACCTTTTACATAAGCAGTTTTAATATAGAAAGGATATTTGCTAGTTACGTTGAAAGTATATGTTACTCCTCTGTAAAGAGTTAGAAGAGGAGTAACCGTCATTCCGTCGGGAGTGAATAATAATCCCTTTCCGTCAGCTGAATCAACAACAGTGTAAGTAGTTGTAATCGATTGCTGATGTCCAGTAATTTCGATACTGTCAGGACCAGTCGGCATCCAATAGTACTGTCTAAAGTTTACAAACTTATCCCAATCAATATTAGGGTCATAAGAGACAGATTCCGGTCTGAATAGTCTATCAAGATTAGAAGTATTTGCATTACTTGCCTGCAATTGATTAATTAAATCATCATATCCAACTGATCTAGAAATAACATTATCAACGTCCTTGACAACTAGAGCAGGTTCTAACTGGTATGCATTCCTTAAAGGACTTCCTCCATTAATGTACGTATCAGTAGCAGGATTATAATTTAAACTCAATTTGCTACCAACAAATCCGTTAATTCGTTCTAATTGCGGTTGTTGAATAAATTGATCTAACGTACTGGCTAGAAACTTGATATTTTTGTCTGTTCTATGGTATCCTGGCAAAAGATCTGATGATCTTCTAACATTGGAAGGATTATTAACATCTTCTTGATTAACTGTGTCGTTTCCGGCCATTTTTAATTGCTCACATTCGTATTGGTAATAACAGGCGAAGTTGCATTGATTTGTGCAGCAGTTACCGCATCAATGATTTCTATATCAGTAGTAGTTGCTCCGCTAATCAAAATTTCGTGACTTTGACACGAAATTTCAAATAAACTACCAAACGGTAGATTCGGATTCTTTGGTACTATAATAAAATTAGTAATATCAGGAGTCATTAGATTAAGCACATATGTTGATAATTCTCCAAAATTAAATGATTGACCAAAGTCCCAATTAGTTAAATTGAAGAAACTATTAATTGCTGCAAGAATCCTTGTTTGTAAATCGTTATCACTAGTAATTCTATTAGGATTACGAACAGCTTTAAATGTTCCTTGGAGATTAGGAGTAGCCTGAGATCCAAATAATACTTTATAACTAGCAGGATGGTAAATTAGAGTATCCGAGATCGATTTAATCGGATCTAATGCTGCTGAAAAATTACTTTCAAGACTCTGACTAGTAGGCGCCATCGGAGCAGAACCTGTTCCAGATGCCAACCATGTTCTGTATGCAGTATCATAATCTGCAGTCAACATGTATATATCTATAATGTTAGACTTACTTGGATCGATTCTTCTTTCTTCTCCACTGTTATGAGTATAGTGGAATTTCAAATTACAACGTCCAGGTTTAGCAAAATATTGATTAGTTAATTCTAAAATTTGACCCGATGTTACAATTTTAACAACATCTGCTGTGGAAAAATAAAACAAATCTCCTACTGTAGCAGTGGCCAAATTTACATAACTTTCATCAGGATATGCAGTAATCATTGTTTGATCAGAAAGTAAGCTATATCGATTTCCATCATTTGAAATTTGGAAATACACAAAACTATTAGTTGCAGTTCCTACAATATTTGTAAATGCATCAGGAGTATCAATCTGTCCGTCATTGTTTGCATCATAGAAACTAATCACTACTTTCTTAGGTTCTACATATCCATCCGGTTCAATCACTGCGGTTTCAATCTGCCAGCGATAATCAACTCCTAACCCTAATGATGTGACAGGATCAGGATTTACAGATAGTACATCAATCTGATCTCTAATTACTGTATCAGTAACGAAATCATAGTTAACATTAGAATAATCTACAAAAAATGCTGTCTGATTTGCGCTTTCAAAAATATATTCTAATACACGATAGCTAACTTGATAACCCGTTCCAGTCCATTGAAATAAAACCATCCAACTTGCATCTTTCTGTGAATTAGAAGAATCACCTTGATAGGAAAGATTAAAATTGCCAGTAACATTTAAGTTACTGTCGACAATAATAAACCATTGACGTGTTATATTATCAAAACTCAATCCAAAGTTTCTTTGTGCAGTGCAAAGATTTACCATCTGGGTTTCAAAAGCATAGCTAAACGAATTGACAAAATTCGGAATAACCTCTACTGGTACTGTGTTTGAATTGATTTTACCCGATAATATCATAGGACCTGTGCCGTCACTTAGCGCGCCTTTTCCAGAATTAGCACCATCTCCGACTACCTGTATAACTTTCGACCAAAATGTCGATCCGTTATAGGTAAACTGAATCAATGCACCCGGTGTGATATATGACGCAGTAGAATTACTAAAATAACCAGTTTGAACCGGATTTCCGAATTGATCTACAAAATATCCCGTAGTCTGATTAGGAAGTTTAGTAACTGTTACCCAGGAAAGACCTAATTGAGAAAACGTAGGTCTGAAATAATTTTCATAATAAAAGTTTTTAAAACTATTTGATGAAATAATAGGTGCGAGCTGATTCTTTAAAACACTATAAACTTGATTCCTAGACTGGAATTTAAAATCAAAAGTTGGTAGCTTAGATTCATAATATAATATACCGTCATGCGCAAAAATATCTGTACTAGAATACATTCCAGTAATATCTGTTAATTCAAAATATTTAGAAATACCACTCGACAAACGATTTATACTGGTAACTTTTAGAACATTGTTGCCAGCAGTTAGCGGTCCGATGTTATAATCTTCACCAGTAATCATTCTATTTTGCAAATAGTAAGTTTGAGGTGCTTTGGTTTTAATACTAGCCGTAGACTCAGGTCCGCTGCTATTAGTAACCGTATATTGCAATGATAATGTCATCGTCAACTGATGAGCATTACCGGCTTGATTTATATAAGGAATTGTAACATTAATTCCAGAAAGCTGATCAGGAGTAATTGAATATGCCTGTCCATTGCTTTGACGATAAAAAATTCTAAAATTACCCTTAGGTAGATCGCCGAAACTACCATCGGCAAAATTTAAATCAATTTGATCATTTGCTCGCGATGTAACGGTGTACAGCGTTCTAAGGTTGTTAGAAAGATTATTATAAATGACATTATTTCCAACTAACGCAGGTACCTGTGTCCAGAGTTTAGAATAATTCCCATTTGAATCTAATTGCCATAGCCAAACATCAGTGTCATTAATACCATTTGCATTAACCCCAATGATTTCATTTGCTACTGGTGCAGATACAGTAAATCCAGTAGACGCCATGCTACCTTGCTTAAAGAATGCAAAGAATCCGGAGTTAGAGGAACCTGCTCCTCGATTGTCATTACGGAAAACATAGGAAAAACTGCCGCCCGGAACTGGCGGTACTTCGTAGATATAATTCTGACCGTTAAATGATGCTCCAGTAACTTCAAAAACCATCGGTGTACCATTAACTGCCTTAGTAACACTGAAAATCGGCAAATCAGTACTTTGGGTATTAACTACGTATTGTTGAGTATTAATGCCATCAATTGTTGATGAATCGTAAGGTTTACCAAAACTTGCGCCAGAGGGCATAGCAGAATTTAAAATGCTAACAAATTGTTGATACCAATTAACGTTTGAAGAATCGTTCCACGCAACTACTTGATTGGCTAAATTAAAACCATTTGCGTCTATAACATTTTCGTTGGTCCTTACGGCGGTTATTTTTAACAAACCGCTTGCCGGAATGTTTCTCGAAGGATTATAACTGATTAACTGTGCTAATCTTAAAATGCTATCTCGTCTCTGTGCAGTTTCGAGAAAATTTTCGCGGGCATTTAGATCAACACGAAAACTTAGATTTTGTCCAAGATATGCAATTAGGTCAATGAGCGCAATATATTCGCTCGAATCGATGTAATCGTTAAATTCTTCAGGATAAGTTTCCTGAAGATAATTGATCATTGTCCGACGCAGTGTGTCAAAGTCATAACTTTGGAAGTCCGCATTGCGGAAACTTTGATAAATCTTAGTCCAATCTTCTGCGACTAATAATTGAGTATTCGTTGCTGGTATCATATGTTATTTACTACCCTAGATAACATATTTATTGAAAAAATTAACTAGGTATATTATTGTGCAGTAACTATTCCGATTTCTTTATTAAACGCTAAAGACATAGATTGACTTAGATTTTGACGCTTAAAATATAGGGTTGCGTCTATTAACAAACCATATTCTGCTTCGGAGATATTAATTACCGTAGGAGTAACTCGTGGATCATAATTTAAAATTCTAGTCGCATCATCGCTGATTTTTTGTTTAACATCATCAGTAAAAGGTTCGTATATCATGTCCCAAATAATTGTACCAAATGTGGGATTCATAACTCGTTCACCTTGCCTAGTTTGAAACATATTTAGAATGTCTTGTTGAACTAGGGCAAAATCAAAAATCTTAGTAGCCAATGTAGTGCTATCTGCCGAACTAAATCCTTTGTAAAATTGGCTCGACTGTACACTAGCCTGACTGCTAATATTATTCGGAGTTAAGATGATGTTTTTATATGCCATGGCTTGATATTTATGTTCCTATACCTTGTGTTGTAAACTGCTGTTTATATGCATTAAAATAAGTTATACGATTATTCAATCCATTTGTTCCACCGTTTACTAACTTAGTTACTGCTACAACATTATTCCAATCGATTGATTTTGTCCTGCTTGCTTTAAAAACATTAAAAAACCACAATACACTTTGAGAAGCTAACGGAAGTTGTTCAACCAGCTCAGGATGAGTTACAACGTCTTGACCAAAATATTTGCTCATACTTGTGTAAGATGTACGACCAGTGCATTGGATGAATCCTCGACCTTTGAATCTTGGACCATCACCCGGTTGTGTATTACCTAGATCAGCTCGACCATTATATTTGTTAAAATATGAATCTGGACCAAGTTCTCTCAAATATATAAACCCACCGCTTTCTTGTTTACATTGTGCCATCCACGCAGCAAGTTTAATCGGATCCGTAACGCCGCCGCGGATAAGAGTGCTCTTAAGATAGGCTTCATTTGCTTTAGCATTCTTAGATAACGGTGGATTAGGTGCACCACCTGAAAGATTTAAAGTGTCAGTTGCATCTGAAGAAAACTGTGTAGGATTAATATTTTCATGTTGATCATACGGTTCGTGAGTGGGCACACGCTGCATAATACTAGTAATTCCAGTAGACCTATAAAAATTATTATCAGCCCATCCTGCGCTTGACGATCTATTTGGCAAATTAAATATCGGAAGCGGCGTTGGTGAAGCTGCAGGAGTACCTGCACTTGCAGAAGCAGCAGCAGGACCATTCATATCAATCTTACCTGCAGATTCTATATGGTGACTTGATGAAATGTTAGTAGTTCCTGCACTAACCATCCAATTTGCACCAGTTACATTATTGTCACCTGATGCATTTGAATACATATCTCCTCCACTAATGTATGAAGAATCACCTGCAGATGTTTGATTTATATTACCACCAGTGGATAGATTATAGTCATCTCCAAACTGAAGAATTCCAGCTGTCTTTCCTATCACGGTGACTGTGTTTCCGCAATCTAAATCAAACGTTGTGTTTGATTTCATCTTAATGCTTCGGCCTGCTTCTATATTAACATCTCTGTCAGCAAAAAAATTAAAGTCAGCTTCGGTATGCATACTAATGCTATCTTGGGCATATACGTCAATTTTACCATTAGATGTAAGTTCTATCCAAGCTGAACCTTTACTATTTCCGATATAGATTAAATCCGAAGAATTGTGTAATAGAATTTGATGCCCAGTTCTAGTTCGAATTCTAAATAATTCATTCTTACCGTCAACATCTCCATCATCCATTACAAATTGATGTCCGCCTAGTCGACTCACTGGTAACATTATAGATCCAGCACCAGACTGGAATCCAGCTTCTTTTAAAGGAGATCCAGTGTCTACGGGACCCGGGGTACTAATCCCAAAAACTCTGCTCGGAACTTCTCGTCTTGCACTACTAGATGTAACGCCGCGGACGTCGTCGATTAATAATCCTTGATTTACAAGACGATCTGCAAAAGGATGCACCGGCTTAGTAAACT
>Ga0208260_1000058_pt1 | contig 42164 bp, 64 predicted proteins | sample CryBogCBH18Aug09_FD_184619 | JGI IMG/M metagenome (GOLD analysis project Ga0208260, IMG submission 184619) | Freshwater microbial communities from Crystal Bog, Wisconsin, USA - CBH18Aug09 (SPAdes) | ecosystem: Environmental > Aquatic > Freshwater > Lake | place: Crystal Bog, Wisconsin, USA...
TGGTGCTAATGGTACAGGAGGTAACGGATCTACCAGTGCCTACTCAGCAGCAGCTAATACAGGTGCTGGTGGTGGTGGTTCAACAGGTGGTGGGGGAACTTATTATGGCGGTAATGGTGGATCTGGTATCGTCATCCTAGCCTATCCTTCCACCTATCCAGATGCTACATCAGTAACCAACGGTACTAAAACTACTGTTGGTGGATACAAAATATACACATTCTTAACTAACGGCTCTATTACGTTCTAATGAAAGCTCTATTTTTTATACTCTTAGCTACGGCAGCTTACGGACAAACGGCTAACTATGCTCTTATAGACGCTGATGGCACGGTGATAGAGGTAATGGTAAGCGATCCTGTAAACGCTGCTACATACCCTCAAGCTGGCCTACAAGCCTTTCCTACGGCAGTTAAATGCGTACCAGCATTAGGAGCAGGCATGGGCTGGCATTATGATGCTACGACTAACACGTTTACAGCTCCTTTGCCCGAGGTAACAACCAACGTAGCACAAGCTCCAGCGTTGTTCACCCTGCAAGACCCTACGCCTGTTACGTTCACGACTAATAATGCCGTTTTAACGACTAACAATGTAGCAGTTACAACTAACAATGTAGCAATAACAACAAACAATACTACACCATGAAAAACTGGAAACAATATGCAGAACACTATGGCTATGGTCTAGTAGCTTCATGCTGGAACGCTGGTATATCAGCCCTTTACGCAGCATTTGGTCAAAGTGCTGGGGCTACTGTACTTAAAGACGTACCTCAACCTACAGAACACGAAATATTGACTATATTCTTAGGTGCGTGTGCCTTGGAAGCTCTAGCCTATTTTAAATCTAATCCTTTACCAACCATTATTGATGAAAAAGATACTACCACTACTCCTAGTTCTTAGTTTGACTGGTTGCGTAAGCACACCTAGTGGCTCTCCAGCCCCAGTTGCTAGTGCTAATGTTAAAAACATAGCACCATTTGTTACACAATTATCCCAGTCTGGTATACCATTAGTTCTTAACAAGAATCCTAAATATGCCCCAGTTATTAGTGCCTTTGCTTCTGCTGTGCCTGCAGCTTTTGCTACTGGTAGCCTAGATGCTACATCTATTTCTAACACAGTTGCCCTTATAGGCGAAAAGAATGGCCTTAGTAGCGAAGCCTGTGCTACTATTAGCGCAGCCTTACTTGATGCCGTAACGTGGTATCAAGCTACCTATGGCGTACAAGTAGCTAATGCTACTGATCCTAATGTAGTCATACTACTTAATGCGTTTAGCTCTGGTCTTACTAATGGGGTAACACTATGGGCAAACACTCAGCCTAAAGCATGAACTTAATAACATCAGTATTTGAGGCTATTGCTCAATTTTTTGGCTTTATAAAAGCCGATAAGGATCTGCACAATACTGATGTCATGCAGGCTAATGCTCAAGCTGAGGAATTAGCTAAGATTAAGGCTAAAGCAGTAGCTGATGTAAACGATGTAAACTTAGATAACTTAAGGAAAGATGTTTCGGAATGAAATTATATCTTATCCTTTGCCTAGCTTTAACAGGCTGTATGGTTGTCGTGCAGAAACCTGTGAAACCCCTCGTTAGCAGCTATGATGGCAATGTACAAAATTCTGGAGTAATTACTAAGACTATGGACGGATTTAAGGTAACGTCTCACTTTAGAGATAGATATAATAGTCTTATTGAAACTTATGGTCATACGAAGTTGCAAGATGGATCTCCTGTGTTTAATCCACCATTAGAGAAGGATAAAGGATTAAAAGCAAACAACGATGGCACTTATGAAATAACCGCCCAAGCCATGTCATGGATGGTGCAAATGAGCGAAATGCAACGCCAAGGATTTAAACCATAAACCTATTACACATACTTCCTATGGACGTAACATTTGACACAGTAGCTGCTGGCATAGCCTTAGCAGTAGGTATAAGCAACTTTGCGGTAAGCAGACAGAAAATCGCTGACTTAGAACGAAGAGTAGATTTGTTAGAAAAGTCGGAACGTAACCACTCCGATAGAGTTACGATTATTGAAACAAAGTTAGAAAATATTGTTGCAATACTGAATCGGATAGCTGAAAAGCTTGAGGTTAGCTGAAAAGAAAACCCCTAGTCTGTGCGACTAGAGGCTAAGACGATCCCCTGCCGGTGATCAGGCATCAATATGCAGCCCTATTGTCTATGAAATGGTTGTATATTGGTGCTTTTCTTAAATTGCAAGCCTATAATTAAAATTATTATTTAATTATGTGGTTTGTATACGTTTACCACCCTTGGTACGTTGTTTCCAGTCGCTTAAACACGTTCTAACGGCTATTCCGTCGTGATTACGAAGCCTTATACCATGGGAGTGACCTCTGACCCTAGATGTGTGAGGGCAAGTGTCTGCGTCGATTTCTAGCTGGGTCCACCACGATGGCAAGCCGTCCTCTCTTGGTGGAAAAGAAGTAGGGGGTGCTTTCTTTTTCTTTTTTGGCCTCAACCATTGTAATTAGGAACCTAACTAGCTATACGTCAACTCGTTCTACTTAAAATCACGCTCTATTGGGATAAATTCGATTTGCGTTTCCTCGTCTTCCGCTTTTTTGACCTTAAACTGCGAGATCTGGTACTCAATGTCTTCTGGTGTATCGTCGCAGATAATCCTGGAATAGCGTGCTGCATCAAGAAAGTATTTACCGCAAAGGTTGTCTCTGTCGAGGAGTCGCCTACGGTAGCTTGTAATGCGGACAAGAACTTTTCCTGTGTAGAGCGTTTTTCTTTCTGCCTCTGCCAATGGTTCATTGCGAACAATTTGTTTAGTGATGGTATCGGATGCTTCACGTTCAAGGTAAAACGCTGATCCGTGAAGCTGTTTGGCGATTTGTCCATGATACTTAATAGGTATCTGGTCTAGTCTTAATCTACTACTCACTCTGCTCTAGCTTTTAGCATAGCATCTGCAATTGCATAAGCCTGACGAGCTACAATTGTATATAATTTTGGAAAATCATTAGGGACTGTTGTATCAATTGTGACGTTTAAATCTAATGATGCTAAAGCAGCCATAGCAATTTGATCACGTATGGTTGGTAACTGTACTTTATCTGCGAATGGTATGTTTGTATTGTCTATATTCATTGTGATTATGGGTTAAACGAAAAGTGGTATTTGATATTCTACTGTTTTTTTAGCAATGGCAACAACTCTGACTTGTTTATTGGTTATATGGCATCTGGTAACATTTACTTCACTTAATAATCCTTCTTTTATAGCTTCAGTTATCCTTGGCCTAACTGCATTAGGCTCTGGTAAATTTAAGTATTCTTGTATTTGTCTGTCAGTTGCTTTACCCAATATTTCTAATGCAGACAATATCTCACGAGTCCGCTTATTAAATAATTCTACTTTACCTTCATAATAAGCTTCTAAGCTATTGTGGTGTATATCCGTTTTCATTTGGTATTAGTTTTATCTGGTTTTGTACATATAATCGTTTTTCATCTCTTGCCCAACTTAAATGTTCTTCGATGTATCTATGACACGTTGTGCAGACCGCAAGGAACCATCGTGTGTCATTGAGTAGCTCACCATAGCACTTCCTAACGTGATGGATTTGGTTAGATCTGCGTATGGCATCTGTTTCACTTTTAATCGGACCTTCATATGCTTCTTCTTGATTAAACGCCTGATTAAACTGGCGGTGTTCTTTAACGCAAACTTGGCACCAGGGATTTTCACGTAAGTAATCCTTTCTTATATCCGTATAAGCACGTCTTTGTTTACCACGTTTTTTACTGACTCGTCTCAATGGCGTGCGTTTCATATTTAGTAATATTAAATGTCATATTGCAGTGTATTTTTATCTGATCGGTACGATAATGGCGTACAACACCACCATTACATAATGCTACACACCAGATGTCATTTTCAAAGGTAGAACCATCACGCACATAAATAGCATAGCCTTCACCATGTACTGTGACAACGGGTATAGGATTTTTAAACTCGTGAATCATTTGTGGTCGTTTGGATTAGAGCAAATTAGGGCTATGGCAAATGTAAGAAATATAATTACAAGTAGCGTAATGTAGGTTCCATGGGTCATTTTTTTGTGAGGTTAAAGCTAACGTCTGTGGTGGGGTGAGCTATTCGGTAAGAAGTACCAATAGAAAGAATAATAAAACTGATAGTGATACCCACATATAATAATAATTTAATTACTGAGCTTTGTTCTGCTCTATGATTATCTTCGATACATCTCTGAGGGATCTTCTCTTCCAATATTCCTGAGCGAGTGATAGGTGTTTGCATACAGTTAAGGTAGTAAATAAGGGCTTACCATCATTGATGGCAGAAAGCTTTTTATAAGCAAAATCAGGGCAAGAACAATGACCGTTCCCACTATGATAAGTAAGGTTAACGAGATCAGCATGATCATTACCAATATCACTTTTAACGATGTAGGAAAGTGGCTCATTTTGTATAGGTGTTACGAGTTGGTCTAATAATTCATCTTCTATGTATAAAATATTCATTGTGGTTTTAATTCTCCCTTAAGCATATTCTTAAGAGTTAAGCTTAATTCTTTCCAAGGTGCGGTTTCTAAATAAGTAAGATGAGGAAAATCCTTCTTAGGCCATTTCTCTAATGCTATAGATCTCCATTCCCACTTAGGCTCTGCATATGGGTCATCTTCATTCATTTGAAAACTATCTACTGGTTCATTAACAAACGTACCAGTGCCTCCAAACTTAGCCCAATGCATACTGAGGGCAGTAGGTGATAGCACAGCATTAGGAAATGCGTTTTTATACAGTTTACCACGTTTCCATATATCTTCTTTGGTAACAGTAGGCATTACTTCAAGTATTTGCCCTAAAGCTAATCCACAACTGGTTGTAGCACTTCTAGTCATTTCATTAACCACCATACCGCATACATTGGCTAATGCTTCAAATAGCTCTGCATGACGTGGATTAGGAGCAGGTTCTGTACTGCTTTTTTCACGCTTAGTGCTGGTTATAGCCTTCTTTTTATCTTTCTCGGCTTGTACAAGTTGCTTTTCATGCTCATACACACGATTAATAAGGTCAGCTATAATAGCACCATTCAAAGAGCCAAGAGACTTAAGATTGTTAGCGTTAAGATATGCTCTTATAGATTCTGTACACTTTTCGCCAAATGTCATTTAAGTGTTAAATAATCAATCACGTTTAGTATCGATATGTTTAATGTAACATAACCTTTTTGTGCATCTACAGATTTTTGCAAAAAATCGTCACTTTTTATAAATTCTTCTATTACAATTCTATGATAGTGCAAAAACTCTATCGTAGCTAATCTGCTAGCTTTAGCTTTTGGATCTTCTTTGTAATTATCGTCTTTTTTACTCGTAGCTATTATCCGTTCCATAATCATTAATGTATTGGGTGTTAAATGGGTTTAAGAGCTTATGTATTGGGTTTTACGTAAACTCGTTTGGGTTTAATATCATGCTTCCTATTTAAAGATCGAAGTTGTTTATCGGTGAGATATTCTCCCTCTTTCATTATTTTAGGTGCGTGCTTTTCAATAAGATAAGCCAATCGTTCAAATGTAGATTTATCTTCACCATCTTGTCTAATAATCATACTTCGTCAGAGTCATCCGATCGTTTAACAAAGAAAGGTCTATCATATGTTAATTCGCTGGCATAATGGTAATCTACCATCCTACCTTGCCATGTAACTTGGTATTTAACAGTACCTGCTTGATATAGCAGTCCTGTGACAACACCTGGTACATCTTCTGTAACATGATATACAATGTCTTTTTCGTTAAACGCTGGTACGTCTGCTTGCATGAAATTGGTGCCTAGGAATTAACCATGCCTAGGCTCATGGTGTGCTTGTAGTTACCTTATTTGGATATTGTACCGTTCTTCGACTACTGCCTTCCCTAGCAATGTCTCATCCCCAGCCAATATCGCTTCTTTTATTGCGTCCCTTTTAGGCTCAATAAAAATTGTTGTGCGTTGATATTCTTTTGGAAGTTCTTCAGCTTTGCAAGTAACAACTACTGCTGAAGATTTACGCCAGCCAATAACAACTTTAGCGTTCTTAATGTTATGACCAGGCTCCATGTGATTGCGTAAATAGAATTTGTAAAACTCTATGTTGCGATCTAAACGCTTGCGACGTGCTTTAAGTTTAGATTCTTCAAAAGCAATAGCCTCTGATTCAGATTCTAATGACTTAACATAGGTAGCAACATCTAGACATTTATCTGCATGAGTGCCTTCCATTGAAAGAAGTAGTTTCTCATGCTCTAAATATAATGCCTCTTCTTGGCGTTTATATTCGTCTGGTGCTAGCTCTAAAGATTCAAGTGCATCAATCTTAACTTGCAATTCATCCCAGAGCTTTTGTAAACCTAATGTAATTTCGTATAGTTTCATGGCTTAAAATGGTACGTCTTCACTAGCATTTGGGTTACCTTCTGCATCTTCAAGGTTAGCTTGCATTGCTGCAGTTACTCTTTTCGCATTGACATTCTGAATAGTAAGAGGAGGTACATCTTTATTAAGCCCTTGGCGATTTGCCTCAATACATAGAGATATACCAATATTTCTGAGACCTTCTGCATTGTTTAATATTTCTGCTAACTTAGGCTTTACTGATGCAATGGCCTCTAAGGTTTGATTAGCATAAATAATAGCGTGTGCCATAAGTAGTGAGTTAGCTTTCATTGCTTCATGGAACCCTGCGGTGGGTTGTGTACTAGATTTCTTAGAATTAGATTTTTGTGGTACTGGATCAAAATCGGATTCACCACCTTCTCCTAACACTTGCACAAAAGCTTTAGCACCATATCCAAATTGTGGTGTTATAGTATTTTTCCATACATTATTTGGTTTGCGATATACACCTTGTCCAGTTATGGCTATTAACTGTCCATCTTCTACATCGGCTGGTTTAAATAACATAGCAGTTATTTTTTCACCAGTTTTTTCATCTTCTAGTGCAAGCTTATGGTAAGGTTTACCATCTTTACTAGTACCACTAAATGGTCTAGCAATTCCACGTATACCACCATTAATAAACGATTTTTCGGTATCTGTACCTTCTGGTATCTCTCGTATTACTTCACTAACTGTCATAGCGGGATTGTAACTCATAGTATTATTGGTTGATTTTGAAGTTGGTTCTAATTGCATGAGCAATGACTTGATCGAGGACATTGCCTCGCCTAATCGTGGAATCGGTGGCTCTTGCGGATTCCAGCCATTGTGTAAGCTGAAGTGCGGTATCTGCTGCGCAACAGCAAGTAACAATCTGTCTTCGCTCATGTTGTGGGATTGGCCTACGGCCTTTAGTAATTTTTTCTATCATAATTTTTGTAATATTTTGGTATACGGCCTTCGATGCGTGCTTCCTCTTCGAGGGCTTGTTGTTTGAAGCTTTGTGACTTGCAGTAATCAAGGTGTACAATTTGTTCTGCCTCTTCACGATCTTCATTGCTCCAAAGATTTGGTATTTTATCCAATGATTTTAGCTTCATATTCTTCAGCTTTCTTTAACGCTTCCTCGGCCTTTTCACGATAATACTTTGCACGTTTCTCCATCGTTTCATTGATCTTTTCTAAACATTGAGCTATGCAACCTTCAGTTGAAGTAGAGTAGTACGTATGAAATGTGTAATCATTGTCATGGGCATATAAGCAGTATTCTGCGGTTTGCTCTGGTTTAATTTCTAAACGTAAATAAACCCTCTTGTACGTTTTAAATATTAGCTCTGGAATACGAGAGTATAAATCTCTCATATGTGTTTCTATCTGAGTTTCTATTACTATTTTTTGAGTATCGTTTGTATTCATCGTGTGTGAACTTGAGAAGTTATAATTAAAATGTAAAGATATATTTAATAAAATTTGTAATTAATTTACTTTGACATTTATTATCATTTAGTATTTTTGGATTCACTACTGAAATCTAAGGCAAAACGCTTCATAGTATGCTCCGACATTCATGGTGACATGAGGGATGAGGAAGCCTGTGCGTCACTCATTGAGTTTACCAATGACTTTAACCCTGACATACGTGTAATAGCAGGTGACTTGTTTGACTTCCGAAATCTGCGTAAAGGTGCAAACGATGATGAAAAAGCTGCATCACTTGTTGATGACTGGGAAGCTGGTATAGACTTTGGTAACAAGTTTTTCAAAGGCGGTCGTGAAAACGTATTTATGTTAGGCAACCATGATACCAGGCTTTGGGACTTTTCTAGGTCTGCTACTGGTATTCTACGAGACTTTGCCAATGATGGTATTAGCAAGATGCAAGGTTATGCCAAGAGGTGGAATAGTAAGTTACTGCCTTATGACTCAGCCAAAGGTATCTACCATATAGGTTATTTAAAGGTAGTCCATGGCTACTTTGCTGGAGCTAATGCAACACAACAACACGCTAGGGTATATGGCAATGTAATCCATGGTCATACCCACGACATAGCAGTATGTGCTATACCCTCATTAGAGCCAAAGGAAGCACGTTCTATAGGGTGTTTATGCAAAAAGGATATGGACTACTGCAATGCTAAGACCGCCAAGCTACGCTGGTCCCATGGGTGGGCATATGGTTTTCTGTTTGAGAGTGGTGAATATGTATTAAATCAAGCTAGATCAATTAATGGACAATTCCATGTGTGCAAAGAGATCTCAACCTACTAACTGGGCAAGTTTACTGCAAGAAGAGCTAAACAAGAACGCTAGAACTCCACCTGGTACTGGCTGGCTCACACGAGATGAGCTAAAAGCTACGTGGAAGGTGGGATTTCATAAGCTATATACTGTATTGAATAAACTTATAGCTCAAAATAAGGTAGAAAAATTTGAAGGTTTTGTCTATACCAATGGCAAGTCATGCACAAGAACTTGGTATAGAATCAAATAACTTAGCATCCTTAGTACCATTAGTTAAATCTAACCCTTGAATTAACAAGGGACGTTGCTTCGATCGTAGCAATAGGATGCGTTTTTTTACTGATATGAAAATAGTTTATAATATCAGAATTTAAGCTTGAAAGTAGCAAATAGTACGTCAAAGTCGCATACGTTAGCTTTATCTGTTTCATTATTCATCTGTAAGGTTCTCTGCTAAGACCCTTGACCCCCTTTCGCCTAGCGATTGGGGGTTTTTCTTTTTGTTGACAAATGGTTAAAAGTTATAAAGGTGTTTCTTGTCTTAGCAGACCGTACCGTTCAGGGGACGTATAAGCCCAGTTGCACCTGACGCTCAAAAAGCGAAATCACTTACAGATCTAGTTCAACCGACAAGACCTAACTATTCAACTTCCGAGGATTCGAGGGTAGTAAGGCATGGATAACGAAGATAACTCACTACAGGGGAGAATGGTTGAATGAAAAGGAGCTAAAAAGGCTTCAGTTCGGGGTACAGTAAACCTAGGAGTAATTTCCATGGAATCCTCGATAATCTACTAAGGGGAGATTAATTTTATAAGAGATAATAACTTTAAAGAGTATTAAACAAAAATAAAATAAACATCCCTAAATAACCGTTAGATTACTAGAGATGTTATAATAGCTAACGATAGGTTGTACAAGATTCTGTACAACTATTGAGATAATCTTTGAGTTAAGATTTGAAATGCTAATGTAGCAGTAGCTGGTACAACTCCATTACCTAATAGCCTTAACTCATCTGTTCTATTATCGTAGGATTCACACAAGTTGGCATAGTCCACCCAATCGGTATCCCCATTAAGCTCTCTACCCAACGTGGATTTAATTTTATATTGTCCTTGTTCTTCACAAAACACATCTGATTGGGTAACGCTCTCGATCTTCTCAGATCCAACCACAGACTCACATTCGTTCCCCCCTGTCCATCCCTCGCTTGAGGTGTTGCCCAAGTGTTCGCTACTACATGAACTTGTGCTGGTAGATTCAGATTCCTTCCTCTCTGAATCCTTGTCTCCGCTTTTTCCTCTCCCCCTACTGTAGGAGTCGACCAAGACTCTTGGGGGTTCCCAGTTTTTCTGTGAAGATCTTGGACCGCTCGGCCAAGTGTTGGACCATACTTCGTGTTCGACAAATCCCCTGTGTCCTTCCAATCCCTTGCCATTGCAGTAGGCCACATTTGTATTACTCGACTGAGTGTCGCTTTCCCTTCTGCTATTCTCCTCTGTGCTGCATCTGGTGTGTTGTTCAGATGTGAATCCCCCACTATTGGTGTGGGCCATGTTTTCCTTGCTTCCTCCTCCAATATCTTGCCCCCCTTGCCATTCGGACGACTCCCCGGATTCGCTGCCCTCGGAGTAGGCCAAGCACTGTTGCCCTCCTCCACAGATACTTGATCCCTCAGATTGCATGGATTGGTTCTGTTTGGTCTGTGCTTGTATTCGCTCGCTAACCCTTCTGGAGATTTCGGAGGTAATGTGTCCATGGTGTTTGGAGTAGCCCAAGATAAAGATTCGCTTTCTTCTGTGTGGCGCTCCAACTTCTGCCGCTGAGAATATTCCCCACGTTGTTTTATAACCAATGCTTTCCAATTCTTCGATGACTTCTCGGAGTCCAAGGGAGATATGGCCTTCCACGTTTTCAAAAAAGCAAACGCTGGGTTGCATGAGTCTAATTCCATTTGCGATGTAAGGCCAAAGGTGTCTTGGATCTTCTGTTCCTTTTCGTTTGCCTGCTGAACTGAATGGTTGGCAAGGGTATCCTCCAGAGAGGATAGATACTTTTCCACGAAACTCTGCCCAAGGGAAGGTTTTAATATTCGACCAGATAGGTGCTGTGTCCAAGAGTCCGTTTTCAATTTTCGCAACCAAGTTCGCAATGGCATAACCTTCGATCTCACTATAAGCGATTGTTCGCATACCTGGGAGTGTTCGTTTGAGTCCAAGATCAATGCCTGCGTATCCAGTACAAAGGCTAACGTGTGTAATTGTTTGGGGAGTATCCATGTCATTGTTTTTGTGGTTGTTACTATACAATTAAATTAAATGTTGAATGTAAATCATATATCCTAACGCTGGGTTAATGCTTCTTCCTTTCTCGATCACAGTTGCCCCTAACCCTAAAGATTTACATAGGGCTAATGTTGCTCGTATGAATGAGAAGAACTTAACTAAATCATCTGTCCAGGTTACTGCTGAAGGCCAGACTCCAGAACGTCACGAGACCCCAGCACCTAAACGTACACTCATGGAAGGTGGACACCTAGACCTAGAGAATGGATAACCGAACGCTGGGTTATTTAAATAGAAAAAATAGATTAACTGCTTACATTATTAGTTATGGATTTTATACCCACACAACCTTGTGACTCATTCAGCAATATGGAACCATACACCACACACCTAAAAGGTTTACCTTACGATAATTCAGTTGTTAAAAACGTATCGCCACACCAGGTAAACGTGCATCGCATGAACGCTGAAGCTAGTCACAAAAACCCTCACGCAGTAGCTTTAGGGCAATTAACAAGTGCAGCAAAGGCAGCAGCAGCCAAACAGAATGGTGAACATGGTGGTAGACCTAAAGGTTCATAGTAAAAACCACGTTTAGAGCTTTTGCGTGACAATTTGTCAAAAGCGTTTGTAACATTGTATACAAATATACAACGTAAATTAATAGGTGAACACGCTGGATAGGTGAACTATCTCACCTATTAGAGCCTCACTAATAGCGATTGTTAAGATTAAAAATATTCAAAGGTATTGGATATAACTTCTAAACCACCCCCAAATTTAACGATGTAAAGGTAAGCATCGTCTAAGGTTTCAAAAAATAAAAGATACCTTCCATGTAAAGAAGGTATCCAAATGCAATAAGGTTTATTGTTCATTAAATTAAACCATTGCTTGAGTAAATAGCTCTAATGCTTCGTTGTAGTTTAAGCAATTGAGTATAATAAAATTAGGATGCTTCTCTTTAATTTTACTTATATTAATTTCATTAGGAAATATACGATAATAACTTAACTCTTTAGGATTACTTAAAAAAACAATGTACTTTTTAAGCATTGTTTTTAAACGTCTGTTCGAATCCTTTTGTAACAAATAATTTTCAACTAAATTTTCTATTAATTCACTAGACGTTTTGTGTTCATTATTATTAAAAGAATTATTTAAATTGTAGTTTTCAGTATACTGTTTTAAGGCTAAAAAACCATTTTTAAAATATTCGTCAAAACGTGTTGTGCCTCCTCTTCCATCATTAAACGCACGAAGAGTTTTTTTACCATCAAAGTAAATATCGCACTCAAAACAGTTAGTCTCTTGAGATGCGAATTTACTGTATTTCATATTTTTGATTACTAAGTTCATCTGTTTTTATTTTTGATTTTTAACTTACTACAAATTCAAATTCGTTTTTACTTAGACGTGTTAAGCTTTTAAAAACTTTAAATCCATTAACTCCAAATAAATCTTCTTTCATACAAAAAATATTATCTAAAATATCTATTTGAGGATTAAAAATAAAATATTGAGAGTATAATTCTTTATTTTTTTGGTAACTAACAATAAAACAAGGTTTATTGTAAAAATATACAGATTCATCTGTACACTTGTTAATATATTTTACATTTATTGTTTTCATTTTGTGATTCGATTGTTCGTTTAATTAATTCTAAAGTATCAAAGCTTTCCAATTTTTCGAAATCACCAAAATTTAGCTGACTGTTAAATTGGTCGATTTCTTCTTGTGCTTGGTTAATATTATTAGCTTCTATAAACTGTGTTAATGTATAAGTATAGGTTGATTGTATTTTGTATACGTTCATAAAAAAATAAGAGTTTGGTTTTCAGCTAGTAAATTATCCTCGTAAGGTGTCCAAGGTTCAGACTCGTAGACATTTGAAATAGTGTATCCTTCGTCTGAGTATATCTCTTCGGCTAATTCTTTAGCCTCTTCTATAGTTTCAAATGTTTCGATGTAATAGACATCCTTACTCCATCCATTTTCAATGGATGTTTTTTCGTCTGTGGTGCGTGAATAGTAAAATCCACTCATACAATTTACTTTAACAAGGTACATAATTAAGGTGCGTTAATTGCTTCAATATTGTTAGTTTCTATATTCAATTCCTCGTATATATCTTTTGCGTCGATTTGTGCTTCTAATTCGGCTCTAGCTAAAGCCTCGTCATAGCTATCAGCGTGAACTTCGTATGTTTTAGACAAATCTAATTTTACTGTAACATTATATATTTTCATTTTAGTATAAAGTTGCGTTTTCAACCATTGCTTTGGCTTCTTTTAGATTATTAAATTTCCATATTATTGGATTATTAAAATCATCAATTTGGTATAATCCTACCAAACAAATATCGTTTATATTTGGTATGTGTGCATCTTCATTTGTTATTAAAAAATAATGTTTATTTCCTAATAATTTGTGCAATGCGTCACATCCACCTCCAGTATCATAGATTGTAAATCCTTTAGGTATTGTATTCATAATATTTATACATTCACGACAAATCCAGATTTATCGTGTATAGCTTTACCTTTAGCTCTTAATCCAATGATAACACCTTTTTCATCTAAAAATCTAGCATCTGAAATATCACCATCTATCACCTTGTATCCTTTATAATAGCTTGGAAGCAATGCACCTTTTTTAACATTAAAAACAGTCGCAATACTAACACCTAATTTAATTAGTTCGTCACAATTATCTAGGTTAGTTGCTGATCTTGAAAATGTAAGATGGTAGTTTTTAGGCATTTTACCTTGAGCAAATAATTCGGCTTTAAATGGATTTTTAGTGTAGTCATAGAAAATAACACTAGGAAATCTTTCCATCAAATTGACTTTTAAAAAGCCTCCAAGCGATTCCCAAGGTAAATCTGAAGTACCATTTAAACGAATAGCTAACTTTAAACCTTTATTATTAGCTACTACTTGTGCCTCCTCAATATCACTAGCTAAATTTTCAATAAATAACTTAGGATTGTGTGCAAATTCTATAGTCTTTCTAACTCGAGATTTAATTACACTTGGCATGTTTCCACGACCACTTTTATATAAACACACACTCGCACACGAGTCAGCAAACTTACAAGTATTGATGACTCCACTTTCCCTCGAAGGTGCTAAATATAGTATAACTGTATAAATACCAAATTTCTCACCTTTAACTGTTTTTGCGTTAGCATCTGTTAATAGTTTCATATTTAATTAGAATTATTAGTTAAAAAAAAGTTGATCAAAAAAGTAGTAAGCAAAAGCAAAGATAATCGTATACATCACGATACCTAAGAGAATGTCTGAAACCTTGGTTTTATTCTTTTTATTCATAGTTTTAATTGGTTAACGTATTGAATCTATTAAACTATAATTAAATTACAAGTATATTGTACATTATTTTATAATTATTTTATACTATAACCTTGCATAAGAGTTAGTAATATGATTAAGACTCCCTTTGTCTTCAACACACCTAATGGAAACTCTACAACCTTCACCCAAAGATAAAGGACTATCACCTAAACAGTTAGCTTTTGCTAATCATATCTTAGAAGGTAAAACGCAAGCTAATGCCTACATATTAGCGTACAATAAACCTAGTGACTATAAGATAGTACTAGCTCGAAGTGCTGGACAAAAAATATTCAATTCACCCCAAATTCAGAGCTACCTTAGAACTCAAACGAAAAAAGCTGAAAAGAAAGCTGGATTATCCTTAGCTGAAAGATTCCAAATACTCGCCAATATAGCTACAGACGAGAATAACTCGCCAGATACTAGAATAAGATGCATCGACGTCTACAACAAAATGGATGGCACAAACAACCAAAAGATAGAAGTAAATGCCACTTTCTCAGCTAACTCCACCAAGATGAGCATCAAAGATAAGATAAATGCTCTAAGACAAGCAAGGGAACTGAGAAAAGCTAATGAAACTGTAGAAGACGTGCGACCCCCAAAAGCTGAAACTACCCCAAAAGGGAGTGAGCTAGCCTCTCTCGTCTCTACCTCTAAGGGGGAAGGAAAGAACGAATCGTTACCATTGATTGAAATAGAAGCTTTCGTTTATGACAATGAAAAAACCACGCAAACCAATGACAACCAAAAGCAAACGCAACAAAGCATTAGATGAATTAAGGATAATGCACCTAGCATTAGCACAAGAGAGAGATTACCTAAGAAGTATAGTACAATCACTAGCTGAATCAAGAATGGCTAGGCTAGTCACTCCATCTCTTAATAGTAAGGCTCGTATTGCACTAACCTATTTAAACAAATAACCAAGACACGCCATGTCTTGTGCAATCTAATCTTAATAGGTAAACACGCTCACCTATTAGCTGGCCTGGCACTAATCAACACGCTCACCTATTAAAACCATGTTTGTAGGGGGGTCCAAGGTTACTCGAAATCAATCAAGTCTCTGCTGCGTCCTAGATTTGGGTCCCCTTTTCTTCAAAATACCGTAATATAAGTTTTTTGGTACCATAAACTTAGGTACCATAAATTAAGGTACCATACAATGACCACCTATACAGATATAACAGAAACAAGTGAAGAGATTTATATCCCAAGTAACGACTGTATAAGCTTTTATGAGTTTTTCAGCGAGTTGTTTATACCAGAGAATAGGATAGAGTTACCGCTTAAGGGGTTCCATAGGACGATATGTGATACATTGGAACAGGCGTATTTGGGACAATTACCAAAGGGGATACAGTATGTGGTAGTTAATATGCCACCTCGTACTGGTAAGACTAAGATCCTTGAGGCTCTTTACTGTTGGGGGTTGGCGTATTTTCCAGACTCTATGATGATTCATACGAGTTATTCTGGAGATTTGGCTGAACAGTCGCTTGCATATGTTGCTAGAACCCTACGGGAACCATGGTTTCGTTCGTTATACGGGGATTTGTTGGATGGGCAAAGGGCAGATAGGCTTATTACTAGATTTAACGGTATGGCCTTTGCTGAAGGTGCCAGTGGCTCTCTTACGGGTAAGGGGGCTGGTTTAAAACGAGTTGCTGGTGGTGTTATAGGTATAGATGACCCTGCAAAACCAGATGAGGCTTTAAGTAAGGTAGAATCAGGTAAAGTACGTCAATGGGTAGAAACCACCCTTAAGTCACGTCGCAATTCTGACGAGTATTGTCCTATAATTTTAAACGCTCAAAGGTTAAGTCCAGATGATCTTTGTGGCTATTTGTTAAAGAACTATCCAGACCAGTGTCTTTTGTTAAAATTTCCTGCTTTGGTCAATGATGAATCCATCATACCAGAAACCATATCTACTGAAACCCTACTTGGGTTAAAGAAGACACGTATAGGTAGGTATGTACTCGCTTCGCAGTACCAACAGGAGCCTATAGCTCTTGGCGGTAATCTTATTCAAATTGAATCACTTCGTAAGCATGATGGTAAGCTATACAACTGGGATGATAAGATACTAACTTGCGATACGGCTATTAAGAAGGGGCAGGGCAATGACTACTATGTGATACAATGCTGGGCTAAGTTTAACCAAAAAGCCTATTTGCTCGACCAAGTAAGGGGAAAATGGACACTTCCAGAGTTTGTACGTGTTGCTGCTGTATTCTATAAGAAACATTGCCAAGAACAGGCTGAGTTTCCAGTTAGTCGATTTATCATAGAAGAGGCAGGTTCTGGTCCTGGTATTATGCAGGCTTTAGGTGAACTTGGGATACCAACTGAAGGTATTACTCGTGTTAAGGATAAAGGTAGCCGTATTAACGATGTTTTACCATTTGTAGACTCTGGCATGGTGTTTATACCAAAAGAAGAAGACGCACCTTGGATACCAGAGTTTCTTATGGAGTTGTCGGCATTTACGCAGGATGACACCCATGAGCATGACGACCAAGTAGACGCATTTAGTGATGGTATTAGTCAATTACTAGGAAGTGGATTATCAATTCTTGATGTTTTATGAGATCAAAACATATATCTTTTACGGTTTTAGATATAGCTAAGGCCAAAGGCATAACTCGAAATAAGGTGTATAGAGATATTAAAAAGGCTAAATTCGATCCTTTTAGGATTAGGTCTTTCTCTGCTTATGTGTTGCAAGACAAACGTAGCAAAGAAAGTGTTGGTTTGATCTAGTCATTCGTACAAAGGATAGTATCTCAGGAGTATGAATAATACTGCATTGGCGTAGTCGCTCTACACGATGTCTGAAGATGAGAGTTCGAGCCTCTCATGGCTAAATCAATTATTTATGAACACATACTCAAATCAAACATACGACGTTAATCACACCTATAATCCAGATAATCCTCCCACTTACGCTACAGATGGTCAGTCAGTATTTACCCTCAATGGCGATAACTGTCCTGCTACGTTTGAAAGTTGTACATTTGATGGTGGTACTGTTCATTGGGGTTTTAAATCAACCGCAAGCTTAGAAGCCAATGGTTGCACTCCACTTGTTACAAACACCGTAGTATTCAACAACTGTACTTTCAAAGACGGTATTGAGCGTGCGTATGACCAAGTTAGAGGTGGTAATGTAATTTTTAACAACTGTAAGTGGGTTAACACTGGCGTTGCTCGTAAACGTGTTACCAATGCTTTTACAGATTTAAGTCAGATGTGCGATGCTGGTTTTAAAGCTGGCGTTTGGAATGTAGAGTTTAACTACTGCCAGATTAACGATGTATTGTTAGGTGACTATACAATCTACGATCAAATTGTACGTCCTAAGACTCGTGGTATTAGTTTTAATAACTGCACCAATCCTAATGGAGGGCCTATCTTCGTTCGTGGATGGTATGCAGACGCAACCACGATTTGGTCTAAGAATACAAGCTTAAGTACAAATATACACCCAGAAGCAGCTACCTATGCTTATTTCCAATATAATATTCATTTTGGAGATAATCGTAAGAATATACCTGGTGAGTTTGTAATCACACCAGTTGAATATTCCACAGTAACTAATCCGTTTGCTACGCAGGTTACGCCACCCGCGAGCCACGTATCTGTTGCTTCACAAGCTTAATTATTATCACCAACTCGCTCTTTATGAAGAGCCATTTGGAGCTTTAAGTTGGCATCGTTTAATCGCTCAGTTAATTCCATTAGCTGGGCATTAAGCTTTAGATAATCTGTAAAACCTATGTGTCCACATTGGCATTTGGTGTCTAACCATGCTTTACCACCTAGCTTTCTCCAGCGATACGATAGATAATAGTCTTCGGTAATATAGCGTGGATAGCTTGTATGCCACCATATATCATCAACAACACCCATCGAGAATACATCATGGAATATATCGTTTTTAACAAAATCTCCATAATCTTCGTCTGAATGGTAGGCAATGGATGGATTGTTGATAATGATTTCATCAATCATTTTCATAGTATGTAGCAAGAATCCAGTACCTAAATGCAACATAGGGGCTAAATCGCCCATATAATCACCAGGTATTTGCTCTCCCACCCAAGTTAGTGGTATTTGTTTTTTAGGGTATGCACCGCCAACTAAATCTACGTCATGTGATAAAATACGTTCAATTTGGGCTGGTCCACAGTTAATATCGGAGTCAATCCATAGAACTTTACTAGCCTTAGTCTGTCTAGCTAACCAAAGGAGTACATTTCTGGCTTTGGCTACACCAAAACCACCTAATTTACGCACTATAAACTTATAGCCAGCTACCTCATTTGTACTGAGATATGAAAGAATTTGGGCAGTTTCCCATCTCAATTCTCCACTCATAGGAACCCCTATAAATACGAGTTTTGGGTCTCTTTCAGCTTCTGGTGTATGTTTGCCTAGTATTTTATCATGTGGGATAATCATATCTTTTTCTTGCTTCAAATTAACCGAAGGTCAATCACAGATTAACGTGATCTCTTTATGCGCGAACGCCTAACTTCTGTTTTAGATTCTTCTGGTAATCCTACTGCTGAATCCCGTATCAATTCTTTACCAGATATTGGTCAAGACATCGTTAGGCAATTTACAGATGAACTCAATTCCATCAAAAAAGAACAAGATAATATTGAGCGTATAAACAATGCTGGTGGACAAGGAATGAGTTCGTTAATCAATGGATTAACATTTCAAGGTGAGTTTGCAGGCTATCCATACGGAAGTAATCAATTATCTCAAGTAGCTACATTAGCTAATGCTAATGCCTACGTACCGCTTTCTCTAAATCGTATTCTCTTATCATATTCTTATATGACGCAGGGACTGTTTCGTACAGTTACTTGCCAACCAGTAGATGATGCATTTAGAGGTGGGTTTACAATTAAGACTCCAGAATTAAGCGAAGATGAAGTATTAAAGCTTAATCGTGTTATGAGTCGCAACCGCAGTCAGAATGATATGCGGAAAATCGCTAAGACGATTGGTGGATGGGTAAATTATAATGCGTGTGCTAATCTCGCTCGTTCTGATATGTCTGCACTTAAGCATCTTGCTTACTGGGGTAGATTGTATGGTGGATCTGGCCTTGTTATTAATACAGATCAAGACTTTCAAAAAGAATTAGATATTGAAGCTATTAAGGAAGATTCACCGCTAGTATTTATTCCAGCAGATCGCTGGGAATTAGTATTATCTAATTTAAACATTTTCGATTACAAAAATGGTGTACCATACAATTACTATGGTTATCCACTCCATGCTTCTCGTGTAGTTAAGTTCTTGTGGGCTGAAGCTCCATCTTATATACGTTTACGTTTACAAGGTTGGGGTATGAGTGAAATTGAACAATGTATCCGTTCAATCAATTCATTCTTAAAGTTTGAAAATCTTATCTTTGAATTACTTGATGAAGCTAAGATAGATGTTTGGAAGATGAAAGGCTTTAACACCGCATTAGCTAGTAGCAATACTACCGCTCGTGTTCAGCAAGCTATCACTCTGTCCAATCAGATGAAGAATTTCCAAAACGCCATTGTTATGGATCGTGAAGATGATTACGATCAAAAGAACCTTGGTGCTATATTTACTGGACTCGCAAGTGTCTGGGAACAACTTCGCTTGAATCTGTGCGCAGCACTCAAAATACCTAAGAACAAATTATTTGGCGAATCGGCTGGTGGTTTCAGTTCAGGCGAAGACGCTTTAGAAAACTACAATTCTACAGTAGAAGCATTACGTGAAGAATTAGAGCCTGCTATATTAGATGTAGTAGAATTACGTTGTCAGCAGTTATTTGGTTTTATGCCAGAGGATGTAGATATTGAATGGCAACCACTACGTGTTCTTACTGGTAACGAAGCTGAAGATGTTAAAGTTAAAAAGCAGCAACGCATTATGGAACGCTTCCAAAATGGTCTTGAGACTGCACAAGAAGCTAGCATCGAACTTAAAAAGGAAGGTCTGCTTTCTGTTGACACTGAAGTTTTACGTGGTGAAAGAGATGTTGATCCAATCGTAAACCAAGAATCCTCTGAAGCCAAAAAAGATAAAAATCCCAAAGCAAGTGCTGAAAAGGATTTTGCTAAAAAGGCCGGATCAGAAAAAGCCAAGAAAAAACTTCTTGCCTCAGCTTGATGCAGATAGCACTCCAACCAATAATACCAAGGGATAGCGATGCTGTTCCAATAGAAAAGGAACTGCGTCATTGGTTCCTAGATGTGGTGTATCAACCTATTTACGATTTGCTAGAATCAGAAGTTTCTAGACAAAATTATATTGGTATTTCGTATTCAGCTATTACTGAAGCTTTAGAGACAGGTGAAATACATTACAATGGAACAGTTTTCTACGGAAAATTTAATTCCAAGATAAGCAAAGAGATGCAATCCATTGGAGCTAAATATAATAAAGTTCTAAATGGATATGCTATCAAACAAGGAGATATACCATATGAACTTCGTGGTAAAATATCTGAATCAAAACAAAAAAGTAAAGAAACGCATAAAAAGCTTCTTGCGTTACTTGGGTTTATCTTCACAAACCTCAAAGAAGTCAAAGAACTAGGACTTTTGTTTGATAAACCAGTTGAAAGTATAGTTGGTATTACACACCAAGCTATTGTTAAAGATTTAAAAAATTTAGAAATAACTGAAGAGACTGAATTTAGCGAACACGTACGACAAGATATACGTATTAAAGTAACAGATAAGCTTCATCAAAATTTAGAAGATAAACTTAAAAACTACACCTTAGACCATGTTGAAAGCCTACATAAAGCTGTAGAAAACAACATGGATGAAGGTAGGCTTGATAAGCTAGGTGGTATAATCAAAGCGCACAATGGTAAGGCTAATCGTATGGTTAATACTATGGCTATACAGGAAACAAATCTACTTATTGCCAATTACGTACAAGAACAGGCAGATGCTTTGGGTTCACCAGGCTACATTTGGCATACAGTCCTAGATAATAGAGTGCGCCATGAACATAGATTATTAGAAAAACGTCAATTTTCTTGGGATAATCCACCTATTGTTGATAGAGAAACAGGTAGACGTGGACACCCTGGTGAAGACTATAATTGCAGATGTGCTGCTAGGATACTTGTCGCTCTAAATAAGACGCTAAACGCAGCATGAAATCTGAAGAAACTTTAAGTCCAACTCAGCTAAAAGCCCGTTATAAAGCTCTTTTAGATGATATACAACGTGCAGAAAGAAAGCGTGCAAGGCTTGACTCTAGCATAAAAGGACGCAAACAAACATTGAATCGGCTACAATCCCAACTCGCCCTAATTAGCGACTGCGATCCAGCCCTTCCTTCTATGGTTGCAACTAACTGAATCTATCGAGTCTAACACCACGTCACAAGATGATGCTCTCATCTGGAGTGAACGTGTAAATTTGGTTTCATCTGGTAAGCGTTTTAAATGCTACTTTATGGAACCTGGCCTTGTTAATTACAGGGACGTAAAAGGTGGCGATGTAGAGTTAATCAAAAAGGAAGCTATTGATGAGGCACTTGATACCTTAATTGGTTGTCCCCTCACGATTAACCATATTCCTACCACTATTAATGAATTTAGTGATGTAGCACATGGTTATGTAGACCACGCAGAATACGATGCCGATAAAGGTTGGTTTGTGTGCGAAGGTTCGATTGATACCGAACAAGCCCGTGAAATGATCAGAAAACACAAGGGCGTTAGCGTAGGTACAAAGCTAAACACCAAAGACTTTGGGCCAGGTGGTACTTGGCACAACATTCCCTATGGTAGGGAAATCAAGCGTTTTAAATTTCATCATCTCGCTATTGTTCCGCCGGATCAACGTCCTCGGTTCGAAGATGCGGAAATAAGGTTAAACACTAAACAAAACAATATTATGTTTAAATGGTTCAAATCAGCTGCCTCTTTAGGTAGCAAAGCGGAGCAGGTGAGTGAACTTGCTCCTTCTTCTCGTATCGACATCGGTGACGGGAAATCAGCAACGCTACAAGAAATGGTAGAAGTAGCCCGTGATAATATGTGTCATTCCGTTCATCACGATGACCATATCGAGCATGAAGGTATCCGTTATAACGTAGGTCATTTGATCCACGCTTATAAAACACATCATGGTCATACAGTTCACGCTACTCCAGTAGCATCAGCAACACACATGGGTCATGTCCCAGGATATGATGAAGGTACAAAAGGTCATAACCCTATTGCTGGTATGCACCATCCTCGTGCTAACTCAGAAATACCTACAAAAGAAGAGGCAAAAGTACCAGCAACTTCAGAAGCTGAAAAAGTAGCTGAAGATAAAGCTGATGTGCGTGACAACGCAGTAGTTGAAGCAGAACTAAAAGAAAAATCTGCTAAAGAAGAAGCAGAGCGTGCAAACGCTGCTGCAGTTAAGGAACGCAACAATGCTTCCTTCAAATCACTTGCAGAAGCTCAACTCAAGAAGAGCTTCGACTCTGTGTCTCGTTTGAATAGTTCCGGCTCGATTAACGACCGGCTTGCGCGCGGTAAGAACCTCTTTGGTTCGAACTCAGCCAAGAACTGATAACAACAATAAAATAATAAAAATACCATGAGCCAATACTCGCTCAATCAAAACCAGTTCACACAAGCTCCGGTTATCGGTCAGGTTGCTTTCCAGCCGAACGTCGATACCGAAACTTGTCAAATCAACCCAAATACAACTGCTTCATACATCCAAGCAGGCTGTGCAGTAAAGTTGATTGCTAATGCAGGTCCAGAAATCGTCGTTGACGTTACTTCTGGTCCTTCCGATGGCCCAGTTTATGGTGTCATCTCATACAACGTACGTCAGAATACATACAAAGCTTCTGATCGTGTCGAAGTTGCTTCAACTTCTAACATCATTTATCTGAAATCTTCTGCTGCGATCAATCGTGGTAATCGTGTTTCAGTTACTAACCCAACTACATCAACTAACGACGCTACGGTTGCTTCAGATTCAACTGCTGGTGATTACACGATTGGTTATGCTCTTACTCAAGTAAGTGGTGCTAACCAGTTAATCAAAGTTAAGATCGATGTAGGTTCTAACAGCACAACTGGTCTAGTAACTATCGCTCCCTAATCTTAAATCTTAACTAAGGAAAAATTACCATGAACAGTGTTTTCTATCGCGGCACAGGCCGTACTCTACAGGATCCTTCAGAACTAAAAGCTGGAGAGATCGTTCGCAACAACGAAGTCTGTGAACCACAGTTTCTCAGTTCTCGTAAAACCAGTGGTCTTTCCATCTTTGTTGATGGTGATCATAATTCTGGCGCATTAGACTCACGTCTAAACGCAGTTGGTGATACGGCAGATACAGCAACTGGTTACCAGATCGTAATCGACACTTTAACATACATCAAAAAGCAGCTAACAGAACAAAAGTTCTACACAGTTGCTCCTGCTGATTATATTCCAGTTGTCGTTGGTGATGGTGCTTTCAGCGCAGACATCTTAACAAACCGTACATACGAATTAGCTGATGATTTCTCATCTGGTAACTTACGTACAGGTTCTTCTGATGCTCGTTTAGCTTCTGCTGACGTTGCAGTTGATGGCGTAAGTGCTTATGTCCAAAACTGGGCTAAGGGCATCCAATACTCCATCTTCGATGTTGAACAAGCATTACGTGCTAACAACTGGGATATTATTGAACGCAAACATCGCGCTCGTAAAAAGAACTGGGACTTAGGTATCCAAAAGATCGCTTTCTTAGGTGATGCTACAGATACACGTATTCCTGGTTTACTCACGAACACAAGCATCAATACAAACACCAGTTTAATCACTGCTCCAATTAGTAGCTTAAACGCTACTGGTTTACAGACGTTTGTAACGACATTAATCCAAACTTACTTTGCTAATACTAATAGTACAGCAATGCCAAATCGTTTGGTCATTCCTTATGCTGATTGGACAGGTCTTCCTGCTTTAACTCCTGGTACAGTTGGTACATATCCAGTTCCAATAATCCAGTACTTAGAGGAAGCATTTACTCGTGCAGTAGCTCCTATGGAAAAAGAGTTCAAGATTATGCCACTCGCTTATTGCGATGCTGCTAATAATCCAGCAGGACTCCACTACTATATGCTATACCGTGATGATGCTGAATCAGTACGTATGGATATTCCAGTACCATATACAACCACACAACCAAACTCATTGAACAACTTCTCGTTCGCTGATGTAGGTTATGGTCAGTACACAGGTACGAACGTTTATCGTAATCTCGAAGTCTTACGCTTCCAATACTAATTGGAAGCTAGGATTAAACCTAAACAAACAATACTATGATAACTGAAGCCAATGCGACTCCCACCGTCGCTTCCGTGCCGGACGAAGGTCTCGTGCGCATTTACAACAAGAACAAATCTTCATTTGGTTCTTACACCCACGGTTCATATACCATAAAGGGCACCGACTTTGCGTCGGTCCCTAAATGGTTAGCGGACAAGTGGATTAAAATGTTTCCTCAACACATTGCTTTAGCATCAGACGTTGGTTCAGACGCTGCTGCTAATAATGCTAAGGCAGAGGAACAAAAAGCAAAAGTAGAAGAGCTTTCAAAGGAAAATCAAGAGCTTGCTGATAGAGTTAAAAACCTAGAAGCAATGCTTAAGAATATGCCGAAAGCTATTTCAAAAAATAAGGCTGCTTAATTGTGCCATTCACGATTCCAACTGTTAGTGATTTTAAATCGCAATTCTCCCGCGACTTTCCTTATGCAGTTCCTGCGTATGGAGCTTCTGGCATTGCTTCAATTAACATCTCTGGAGTCGTAACGTCAATTTCTCTTGGAGCAGGTGGGTTCGGTTACGCCACCGTACCTACAGTCATTGTGGGAGCTGCTCCAGGAGATCTTGGCACAGGCGCAACTGCTACTGCAAGTATTGCAGGCGGTCAGGTAACTGGATTTACCGTTACAAATGGTGGATCTAATTATGGACAACCTCCAATTATCACTATTACTGGTGGTGCTGGAGATCCATCTGATTTAAGCAAAGTAACAGACAATGATATTAGCGGAGCAATTTTTGATGCTCAGTTTAATATTAACCAAGCTCTATTTCCGACACAGCAGTTCTTTAGTCGGGCTTTCCTATATCTAGCAGCGCACCAGCTAGTGGAAAAGCTCTTGGCTGCTCAGGAGGGCATGGGCAGTCAATATAGTTGGCTGACTGTCTCCAAAAGCATCGACTCCGTAACTGAAGGATTTCAAATCCCAGAACGGATAGCTCAGGACCCAATGCTCTCACATTTTAGTAAAACTAGATACGGTGCAATGTATCTACAGATAATCAGTCCTCAACTAATCGCCAACGTATTCGTAGCCTTTAGAGAGACGTTGCCGTAGTAAAACCCATGCAAACTACGGTTCAATTTGATATTCAAAAACTTGAACACTTAAAGCGTGATTTGGCTCGTTCAGCTAAATCATATGTTAAGGTTGGGGTAGCCACAGGTTTAAATTCTCGTAATAGAGTATATCCACCTGACTGCGAAACTGTGTTAAAAACCAACACAGAAATAGCATTTGACCATGAATTTGGTAATCCTGCAGCTAAAGGTCCTTGTGGTCATTTTTTAGATATACCAGAAAGATCTATACTGCGTATGCCAATGAAAATGGCTATGGGTGCAGAATTAGCTAAAGTTAAAAAATCTACATACGAAAAAGATATAGTATTAGGTGGTCTTGAAGGTTTATTGGAAGAAGTAGGAGAAACCGCCGTATCTTTAGTAGATAAAAATTTTCAAAAACAAGGTTATCCAGTAGGATGGAAAACCATAAGTCCAATTACATTAGCCCATCGCCGTAAACATAAACGTATGGGTAGAAAATTATTAGACGATAGCGGTCAATTACGTTCGTCTTTTGATTATGAGGTGGTCACATGATTAGACCAACTCCAGCATTTCCAACAGGTCCTGGTCCTATTGTAGGCGCAGGAAGACGACCATTGTTTCAAACTAATACATCTCCACAAGGCAGATATACAGTTAGTGGATGGTCACAACCTTTGTTGATGTTAATTAATAGAGTTACTGTAAAAGATGGTGATGCAGTAACAACGTCTTACCAATTTAAGACTCAAGGATTTCTTACGCCAGCAGGACAAAAACTTAACTTCAAATTTGAAGGTGAGCGTTCTTGGCAACAATACAATTTATACTGTGTTACTGATCCTGAATTAAAAAATAACGATCAAGTAATCATAGATAACGTACCATATCGTGTAACATATAAGTGGAGTTGGACACTCTTCGGATATGTTAAATACAAATTAACTCAGGATTATACAAGTGCAACCGAAACCTGAGATAATTAATTTATTGGTAAAGCTCATACGTGAGCAATTACAATTAGATAACAATCATGTTGTTACCTATAATCAACGTATACCTATACCACCAGACGACAGTATATTTGTTGCAGTAGGTTTACTTGGTGATAAACCATATGGTCATAAAATTTCTTACGAAGAAGGTCTTATTCCTGCATCTGAAGTGGGTGAGCCTGCAACCGTTGTTTTAAACGAAGTTCAGACTCAAAATGTTCAGCAGATATATTCTATACAGATTATGTCTAGAAACAATGATGCAAGAGCAAGAAGACAAGAAATATTATTTGCTTTAAATTCAACGCAAGCTGAACAACTACAGGAAAAATATGGATTTAAAATCGCAAATATACCAGTCACTTTTAACGATGCCTCTATTGTCGAAGGTGCATCTCGTTTAACTCGTTACGCTATCACATTTAACGTACTTACGGCCTTCAGCCGAATCATTCCAGTAAATTACTACGACAACTTTGCTGGTTCACCAGAACTTATAACTCAACCTTAACGTATATATATTATGTCAATTAGTATCTCAGACTTCGTTAGTTTTACAGTGGCACAGCCAGGATTGGCATTGCCAGCTTATAATGTCAATTCATTGGCATTAATCACGGCAGAAGGTCCAATTAATGGTAATCCATCACAGTATGCTACTGGTGCAACCGCAACTTGTACAGAAGCAGGTGGTGTAGTTACTGCTGTTACATTAGTAACAGGTGGTACAAATTATTTCACACCTCCTCAAGTATTTTTAGTTGGCGGTGGTGGTTCTGGTGCAGTTGTTACTGCTACTTTAACAGCAGGCGTAGTAACTGGACTAACTTTAGTTAGTGGTGGTGCAAATTATACATCTGCTCCAACAGTAATTATTAGCAATAGCTTTGGTATCTATACTGATCCAGTATCAGTAGGTTTAGACTATGGAACAGGTTCTGAAACTTATTCCATTGCACAAACTGTATTTAGCCAAAACCCAAATATTTTAAGTGGTAATGGTCAGTTGGTTATTTATCCAATGCAACCAACTGGATCGACTTCTGGTCCAGTAATTACTTTAACTCAAGCTATTAGCATACTACAACCCCAAATCTATACTGGTGGTTATATTTATGCTAATGCAAATTCTACATCGGTACCAAGTTCTGGTGCATTTAGTACTGCTGATATTGAAGCAGCATCAACTTTAGTAAATTCATTTGTTACTAAAGCTTTATTATTCGTTCCTACTGCAAATGTAGCTGATATATATGCTGGTGGTATGTCTTATGTAATTTCACATAATACACAGCAACAAAGCCGTTTATTAATACACACAGCAGGTTTAGTAACTGCACGCCAATTTGCTGCTGGTTATGCTTCACGTTTATTTGGAACAAATTTCAATGGTTCCAATACAACGATTACAATGAACTTAAAGCAGATTGTTGGAGTACCTGCTGATTCAGGTATCAATGAAACAATCGCTGCACAATGCCAAACGACTGGTGTTGATTTCTATGCTCTTGTACAAGGTTTACCAGAAGTAGTATCAACTGGTGGTAATGGTTACTCAGATAATGTATATAACCTAACTTGGTTATTAAATTCATTACAAGTAGCTACATTTAACACACTTGGTACAACACCTACTAAGATTCCACAGACTGAAGCTGGTATGAACACAATTAAGAGTTCAATCGCTCAAGTTCTTAATCAAGCAGTAGCAAATGGATTCTTAGCACCAGGTTCATGGACAGGTTCTACATTTGGCAATCCTGCATCATTAGTAACAAACATAGCTCAATTTGGCTACTATGTTTACTCACAACCAGTATCACAACAATTACAATCACTACGTGCTAAACGCATAGCTCCATTGATTCAAATTGCAATCAAGTACGCTGGCGCAATTCAAAGCGTAAACGGAATTATTTACATCAACTACTAATCTTATAAGTCATGGATATTTCATTAAACGGTAACGATACGATTTCTATCAATGGTATATTGCAGACCGACCTCGCAGATGGCGATGTTGGTTCTTTGACGTTCCCTAACGAGTTCGTCACAATGAAACCAGGCAAAAACAATAACACAATTATTGCTTTTAATGCTATGGGTCAACTTGCTGAATTAACGCTACGCTTAATTAGAGGTAGTGTTAATGACCAATATGTAAACGCTGCATATAGACAATTTGTTAATAGTCCTGCGACTTTTAATTTATTAGAAGCATCTGTTGTAAAACTTATTGGTGATGGCAATGGTAATATTACTACTGATGCCTATACATTAACTGGTGGTGTGCCAATGGCAGTACCAGAAGTTAAGAGCAACGTGGAAGGTGATACTGATCAAGGTGTCACAATGTGGAAAATCCGCTTTGCAATGGGTACACGTCAAATTCAGTCATAATTCTTAAATGAGAAATATTCCCCTATCAAGCGGTGCCACCCTTGGATTTCAATTAGCGAGATTCAACGATGGTATGAATTTATTCAATGCTACTTTTAAGGAACTCGTTGGAGTTCCTTTTGGGTCGCAGGGATCTTCCTTAGATTTTGCTAACTTTCTGCAAATGGATATTAGCGAACTTAAGGATATTGTAATTAAAGTAGCCACATCTGAAAAGGTACAAGAGGCTATCTGGAAGTGTATGGAATCATGCACATACCAGAGTCTTAACGATTCTGTAGGGATTAAAATTACTAGAAATACTTTTGAATCCGAAGATGCTCGTGCAGACTTCCTGCTTGTCGTTTGGGAGGTGGCGACTTTGAATCTCGTCCCTTTTTTCAAAAACCTCGGATCGCTGTTATCAACCCCATTAAAGGGAACAGGTGGCAGCGAGCCAAAATCCACGACGAACTAGAACCCCAGATACGTATAGCCCTACAGTTAAACGGGCGAGGTGTAGGCAGCCTTTTGGAAATATTAGATATGCCTACCGATCTGGTTCTTGATGCGTGGCATTTTCATATTTGTCAGGCTGAAGCTTCTGAAACCGAACAAGAATTAAATAAGGACCATAAATCGTGAGCCAAAGTATAGGTGATTTTTTTGTAAAGATTGGGCTGAAAGTTGATAATCAACAAAGCCTTAATGGTCTTACTACGCGCTTAAATAACGCTGCGACTGCTGCCAATGAATTAGCTAAGAATCTTAATAAGATACCTACTGCATTAGCTAAATTAAACATACCAATAATCATTAATAAAACTGGTGGTGGTAAAGCAAATGCAGGCGATGGAAAGACTAATCAATACGAATCAGCTATTGGTCCTAAACAAGCTTATACTCAATATAATGAAAAAGCAGGTCCTACTTATACAAGTTGGTTAAATGATTCCAAAAAAAGACAAGCTGCTGAAAAACAGACTCTTGATTTAAACCTAAAAAAAGATAAGCAACAAAAAGAAAAGCAAAAGCTAGATGAGTTACAGTTAAAAACTGGAGCTAAGTTATTTAATCAATTAGCTAAAGGCAAAGGTTCGTTAAGTGATTTGGCTACTGCATTTGGTGAAGTAGGAGTAGAGACTGCTGCAGCAACTGCAATATTTGGTGGTGTAGCAGTAGGTCTTGGTAAGATTGCACAATATGCCACAAAAGCTGGAGAGAATCTATTTCAGTTTAATTTAATTACAGGTGCTTCTGTAAAAACATTACAGAATTGGCAATTTGCTGCTGCTCAATTTGGAGCTAGTGGTGAAGATGTTGCTAGTGCTATTGCTAACATACAACAAGCACAAACTGATATAAAATTAGGCCAAGGCAATATGGCACCTTGGGCATTATTAGGTATTAATCCTAATCAAGATCCATTTGAAATATTAGCACAGATACATGAAAAGGTAAAAGAAGGTGGTGAAATATCCGCAGCTATGGGTAGAAAACTAACTGCTCAATTAGGCATAAGTGATTCTACCTTTCAAATGTTAAGAAGAGCGGATCTCTCTGTATTACAATTAAAAGAAGATATGGCAATATCTTCAGAAAATACCAAAGCGTTTGATAAAGTAAATCAAGCTATGGGTATTATGGAGCATAAGTTTGGTGTCGTTGCTCAAAAAATAGGCACAATGCTGGCACCTGCTGCTCTAGGATTTGCTGAATTATTAGATGATATTGCTGATATAAGTCTAAGAGTAATTAAAGCATTTGATGATTTTGATAAGACTTCATTTGGTCAATGGATTTCAAATATGACAAATAAGTTAGATGAATTTACGGATCCATTAAGAGTATTCCATGATACAGTAACATCATTAAAAAATGGCACATTCTTACGTGATCAATTTGGTATTGGCGGTGGAGCAGATTTAAATAATAATTTACCAAACAATTCTACAAATACTTCTAATAATACCAATAACAATAATATTACTGTACATATTAGTGGTGCTGGCGATCCTAAAGCAGTAGTACAAGAAATGCATAAGCAAATAAACAAAAGTTTTTCGCAAAGCTACGGAATCGCTTCTGGTTTAGGAATGGTAGGATCAACTGCTTATTAATATGGCTACAAATATTATACCAAGTGATCAATCAAGTTTCTTTTCTGCTCTTACACCAGTTCAGCAGACAGTATATGCTTATCCATCTCCATTGCCTTATGGCATAGCTGGTTTAACTTTTGATATACGTGGTGAAGAAAGATTAGAATTTAAATCTGAGATTACTGATCATTGGTTAGAAAATAATAGTGCTATACATGATCAAATATCACTTTCACCAGAAAAGGTAACGCTTAAAGGTTCTATTGGTATTATAGCATATCAAACACCCTTGGTAAAAAATGCGCCTGTGCAGACAGCAAGCTCATTACCTTTAAATACACCGCTAATACCACCATTAACACCTGGTTCTGCACAAGCAGAACTTTTATCTACTTCTACGACTGCAAATTCAATTAATGCAAATACAACTGATTTATATCAATGGTATTTAGGAGTATCTAATTTAAGTCAAAACGATCCTAATTTACGTCAGCAAAACATAGTTGGATTTCTTTATCAATTATGGACTGGTAGAGTATTGTTCACAGTAGAAACGCCATGGGGTATATTTTCCAACATGGCTATTGAGTCTTGTGAACCTAGCCAAGATGCAACTACTACAAACATTACAGATATTAGTGTTACTTTTAAAAAGATAAGATTAGCCAGTCAGGTTATTATTAATCCTAATTTAACTGCTGGTCGTTTAACTTTTCAAAATTTTGAATCAAATCCAGCATTAAATGGAAATATAGGACAGGTTACATTATCTAGCCAAGCTGCCGATCAGATTTATCAAACTTGGTTAAAAGATAGCAAAATATAATATGCAATTAATAACAGGTATAAACGATACACCTTGTCAGATTATTAGCATAGCTATACCTGATGGTACTACTGCGACCATGACTTTAGCTTATCGTCCTAATCAAAGTGGTTGGTATTTTGATCTCAGTTGGAATGGACAAAGTCCTGCATACACCATTAATTCAATGAGAGTAACTACGTATCCAAATATATTGAGGCAATTTGAGACAATATTTACATTTGGTTTAGCTTGCGTTACTACGGATGGTTATGAACCTTTAAATGCTAGTGATTTCCAAAGTGGATATGCTAAATTGTATTTATTAACTTCTACTGAAGTTGAACAAATCGAAACTCAAATTGTTGTAGGTAATTGAAATTTAACCGCACATATAGCTTATATTGCCAAGTAGGACCATACAGTAAACCTGCGACTACTTCTGGCAGTACTGTGCCTGTTAATGGCGTATTTACAAGTTATGCTCAAAATAGCTTAACCATTAATTCTCCATTTACTGTAGAGTTTTCAATTAAACGTGAGATATTAGCTACTGCACAAACTGCTAATTTTAAGATATACAATCTAGCCGAAAAAACCAGAGATGTTATTTACAAAGAATGGTTTAATGGTGCTGCTTATTCAGAAATACAATTTAGGGCTGGTTACGAAAACCAGTTTGTTCCTTTAATATTTAATGGGAATGTACGCCAAGCTTACAGTACAAGGGTAGGCAGGAATAATATTGTAACAGAAATCGAAGCATTTGATGGTGGTTTTGCTCAAGCCAATAGCTATTCAAATTTTACGTTACCTGCTAAATCTACATTAAGTGATACAATTATAAGGCTTAATAGTGATTTAATTAAAACTTTTCCTACACCTATTATAGGAACTGTACCTAAATTTGTTAATCAACGTGCATCGGTATTCTGCGGACCTACTTATAATTTAATACAAAATCTATTACCTTCTGGCGTAAACGCCACCATTGATAATAATCAATTAAAGGTACTAAGTAATAGTGATTCGTTTAAAATTAACGATCAGATATTTCTTATAAGTTCTGCTACAGGATTATTGGATATACCTATGCGCCAAGGTAATTTTATCCAAGTAAAGATGTTATTTGAGCCTAGATTAACCCTTGGACAACAAGTGCAGTTAATTAGTGAAGATATACCTATTTATAATAACATATATCCAGTACAGGGAATAACCCACGAGGGTATAATATCGCCTTCTGTAAACGGTCCTCTGACCACAACCGTTAACTTATACTTAGGACCTAACGGAGCTACCACTTTCTCAGGTAATACTGTACTTCCACAATAATATGTCTGAGCAAACAAATTTAGCAATTAGTCTACCAAGGTCTTATCCAGATCTTAAGCTGGTATTAAATCAATCAGCTAGGGAATGGATGGCTGCACTAGCTTGTGCCCAAGCAGGCACTATAGTTAATTTCTATCCTACCACCCAGACTGCGGATATAACCATCAATATGGGTATAGTTCTACAGAACTTAACCAATGCTGATTCGACTACTACCCCAGTTGTAGCCCAGTATCCTCAACTATTAGGGGTACCAATAGTATGCTTAGGTGGAGGCGGAGGAGCTATTACTTTTCCTATAAATAAAGGAGATACGTGTGCTTTAATCTTTTTAGATAGAAATATGGATACTTGGTGGTTATCAGGCACTACAGGGCTACCCCCTAATAGCAATAGATTACATAACCTATCTGATGCTATAGCCATAGTAGGGCTTAGAAGCCAGCCAGCATCGCTTCCTAGCTATTCTACGACAGATACTCAGATTTATGGGTCATCTGGTACAACTGGCCCTTTAATATCGTTAGGAACGACCAAAATAGGCATTTCTAATGCCACAACGAGTTTATTGACTGCACTTCAAGACGTAGTATCTGCTTTAACTGCCTTAAACGCAAAAACAGGTCCTGACTGTACAACTCAAATCACAACCGCATCTAATGCAATAACCGCCCTTCTTAAATGAGTTCACCCTCAATGATATTTAGAAGCCTGACAACAGGCGGTTTAGGTGCTTCTGCTATAGCAAAGGTATCTGGTGGTTATGTTACGGCAATCAATGTTTTAACCAATGGTCAGAACTATTTTAGCCCACCTACCATAACTATTACTGGAGGAGGGGGTATTAATGCTACCGCACAAGCTAATATCATATCTGGTCAAATAGGTACTATTACTGTTACGAATAAAGGCTCTGGCTATACTTTTGTTCCTACTGTTAACATTATATCAAGCTCTGGCGATTGGCTATTTGGGCAAGGATTGGCAAGTTATGCTACAGGCAATAACGCCATAGCTTTAAACATACAAACTGCCCTAAACACCTTTTTAAACGATGCTTTCTGGTATACCAACTTTGGTATAGATTGGATTAACCTTTTAGGTAATAAAAACACCGAAAATGCTATATTAGCTCAAACCCGTAATATTATATCTAATTGTTATGGAGTTATAAGTATTAATTCAGTAAGTGCTAATTTAAATAATACTACCAGACAGTTGACCTTAACTTATAACATTTCCACCATTTATTCATCCAGCGTTTCAAGCGCGACTACGATTTCTATATAAGTCCTAGTCCAGCTATTAATACCTATTCCTAACACACTTGATATAAACGGTCTTAAAATCCAAACCATTGATGAAATCATCAGTGAGATAGAATATGGTTCCGTAGATTTTCCTGGATATTTAACTATATTTCCAGGTGCAAACGTACAGCCTAATTCGCCTGATGCCAATTTAATCAATATATTTGCTCAAGCTAAACTAGATGTTTTAGAGCAAATTGTTACTGCATATACATCGTTTGACCCAGATCAAGCTATAGGTGTTACATTAGATCAGCGTTGTGCTATCAATGGTGTTATACGTTTAGCTGGTACTTATACTCAGCAACCAATGACGTTAGTAATTACGTCAAACGTAACACTGTACGGAATTGATCAGCAACCTACTTCACCTTTTACAGTAGCTGATAGTTCTGGTAATCAATATCAGTTATTAACGACTCAAACTTTTACATCTGGCACATATACGCTTGTACCATTTCAAGCTTCTTTAATAGGAGCAATTTCTTCTACAGTAGGTACTATTACTACAGTTGTTAGTGTAACAAATGGGGTTTCTTCTGTTAATAATGCATCAACTTATACATCATTAGGTCAAAACGAAGAAACAGATGCACAATTAAGATTGCGTAGAGCTATTTCAGTATCGTTACCTAGTAAAGGTTATTTAGAAGGTTTAGTTGGTGGATTAGAAACGCTTGATGGTGTTAGTTATGTATCAGTACAAGAAAACACAACTAATGTAGCTTCTAGCACTACAGTTGGTGGAATACCTCCGCATAGCATTTGGGTTATTATTGCTACCACTATTTCTTTAAATACAATACAAACTAATGGTTATACTTTAGCTCGCAATATAGCTCAAGTAATTTACAACAAACGTAATGCTGGTTGCGGACAAACTAACTCTGGTACTGGCGCAAGTGGTACCGCTAATCTTACTGGAACAAGCGTTTTATCTATTACATTAGGCTCTGGCGGTTCTGGATATTACAACGCTCCATATGTTACATTAACTGGAGGTGGTGGTTCTGGTGCTACTGCGACTGCTGCATTTAATGCATCTACAGGACAAATAACTGGATTTACAGTTATTGCTGGTGGTACTGGTTACACATCTGCACCAACTGTTAATATTAATCCAAATACAAATTCTTATTCTATACAACAAACAAGCACACAAACATTTAATGTTTATTGGGATACTCCAATATTACAACCTTTATGGTTTACTGCTACAGTAACAGCTATTACTGGTACAAAACCAAGTAACTTAGCCACATTAATAGCAAACGCTATTACTTACAATATTGGTCAAGCAGCAGATTCTAGTTCTATTGTAGCATTAATTAAAAAGTTTGCACCAAACTGTTATGTAAGTGGTGAAAACATAAGTTTAACATCAACTCCAGGTTCATTGACTTACATAGCTGCATCTGGACTCAATTATCAATTTACTCTTCCTGTTGGTAATATTACAGTATAATGGCAAACTTTGGCACAAGATCTACTAATAACATAGTACCCATTTATGCTAGTGGGGATCCTGTTACGTCATCTAGTCCTACTGTAGTTCCAATTTGGCCTACTGCTGGTTCGCCTACTGGCACGCCACCAAGTAATAATTTAATTACATTGGTTAATTACTATGTAAATAGATTGATATTCCAGTATTCAGAACAACCTAATGCACAGATGTTAACCGCTTTAATGGTAAAACAAGCATTAGCAGATGATTTAACTACATTATTAATAAATGCATTTAATATAGATACTGCCGTTGGACCGCAATTAGATATTATAGGCAAATATGTAGGTGTACCTAGAAACATTAATCCAGTAGGTTCATCAATACCTTATTGGGGTTTTAACAATTACTTAAATACTGGTAACACTATAGGTTTTAGAAATTACGCTGGTACTACAAATACTAGCGGTGTTTGGGAAAGCTATTCAGATGCAGCACAACCAGCCACCAATTTAAACGATGATCAATATAGATTAGTTATACAGTTACAGATCATTTTAAATTCAAACGATGGCACGCTTGCATCAATTCAACAATACCTCAATGACTTGTTACCAGACTTTGTTACATTAACGGACAACCAAAACATGACTTTAACTTATAACGTAAGTAATAATTATACTTTTTTAAGTTTATCATTATTAGAAAGATTTTTACCTGCTCCTATGGGTGTAGGCATTAATGTTGTTACTACACAAATAGGTAGTGGAAGAAGTTTAAGTACATCAACTTATGGTAGAATTTTAAGTTATAGTAACGTCGGTAGAATTACATCAGTAGGATCATAATATGGCAACACCAACAACATTTCAGCGCATTATACAAATTAATGGAGGTATACCTTTAACTCGTACTAGAAGCGGCGATGTTATTGAACTAGATAACAATTCTGGTGGTTCAGCGCAAATTGCTTTAGCAAATGCTATTGGTGGTCAAGTTGTTGATTTCAATGTCACTCCTTTAACTACTGGTATGCTTGTTAGTGGATCTACAAGTGTTTATGCAATACCTTTTAATACACCTAATCCAAGCACCGCTCCTTCATTTGTAAGTGCTACATTAACGTGTACATCTACTAATCTTACTACGATTTTTGCTAATGTAGTATCTGATTCTATTACTACTGCTGGTTTCTCTGTTGCACTAAGTTCTCCTGTCACCGAATCAACTATTACTACTACAAATCATAAACTTGTTTGGACTGCATACGCTTAATATGAAATACTTAAAACTATTATTTTTACCTTTATTATTTGGGTGTGCTTTAGCTCAACAAACTCCAATTAATAATCCTGTATTGACAGGAACTATTTCTATTCCTGCGGTAACTAACAATCTTACCTATGTTAATTCTTCACACCAATTAGTTACATTAGGATTAGGTAATGGATTAACTTTATCTGGTGGTGTTTTAACTTCAAACAATAGCGGTGGCGGTGGAGGCAGTGCTGGAGTATTTACTACGTTACAGGTTGGTTCCGATGCTGCTACTTCTGCTCAACCTATTGATTTTACACCAGTAGTTACTGCATCATCTAGTTCTGCAAAAGAAATGAGAGTAAGTGGTACATTAACCAACGTAGCAAACAACGATGCTTTATATGGAATTGCTAGTGGTGGTATTATTACTGCAAATTCAGCTTATACAAATGTAAGTTTTACTCATTTATTATTAGGTACTACTTCTACAACTGGATCGGTAAGTTTGGCTAATGCTACTGAATTATATATTAATACTGCTCCACAAACAGGTGGTACTACTACTTATGGTATAGTACAAGCAGGCACAGGAGATATTAATACATTTGCTGGTCCAACTACGTTTGGTGGTAATTTAACAGTTACTGGTATTTCGTATTTAAATGGTACTTCATATTTACCACTGGCTACATTTGTTGGTAGTGGTTCAAGTCCAGCTATTACTTTTGGTGACACATCTACTTTAACATCAAGTGGATTTACCTTTAACAAAATAGCACAATTCAATGCTAGCTCTGGCTATGTAGCAAATTTTAGTGGTCCTACTTATTTTGGTAATAATCAATATTACAACCCTAGTTTATTTTCATCTACATCAGGTGGTATTTTAGGAGTAAATGGAGCAACTGGCAAAGTAGCTCCAGTAACATTAGTAGGTCTTTATTGGAATGGTACTAACACATTATCAACTACAAATGGTGGTGCTTATGTTAATGTAACAGGTACACCTTCTCAAAGTTTTCCAAGTGGTACAGAAACACCAGTTAATTGGAATAATGTAGTGTATGATGATTATGGAACATCTTGGTCTTCAGCTACTCCTTCTTATATTTATGTTCCATCTGGAGCATCTTATATACGTTTATCCATAACACTTAATTTAGCTAATAGCGGATCTGGTAATAGGCAGATTAAAATTAAAGATAGCAATGGTAACAATTATGCAGGTAATTGCGATACTAGCGATTCAAGTTTTGCTAGTAACTATATTAGTGCCACAACAGGTTTAATTAAACTTTCTGCACAAGGAAACCCAACTTGGTTTCAAGTAACTTTAATACAAGACACTGGTTCATCTATTAGTTTATTTAATGGTGCTGGTGGCTTTTCACTCGAAGTAGTTAAATAATTTTATGTCTCAACCACAACTACCTTTCACAACCCCTGCGATACCTCAATTATTTGCAGGTAACTATTATGGCGTATCAGGACAAACAGCTATAGGTCAATTTGGATCAGCTACAACAACTCCTGCTTATACCACTAATCCTACAACAATACAAGGTAGTGCTTATGCTGGTGGTTGGGCATCTGCCGTAATTGGAAGTAATCAACCTGCATTAGAAGATATGAACTCATTGTTCTATCTTTTTTCTTACTTCTTAACTTATTTATCACAACGTGGTATTCCAGAATGGGATTCATCTGGTAATACATATTATGGATACAATGCTATTGTTAATAATAGTAACATTGCAAATGGTCCATTAGGTATATATGTCAGCCAAGCTGGTACATCTTCAAACAATACTGGTTTACTTACTAATCCATCTGCTTGGTTGCCTTTAGGCACATCAATACAAGGCGACAATGTTTGTAAAGCATGGGTAACTTTTGATGGAACAACCAATATTGGTGGTTATTGCAATATCTTAAATTGTTCTAGCTCCATTAATTCATCAACTGGTGTACAATATGTAGGCCAAGGTAATTATATCATTAACTTTAATACAGGCACATTTACTCAAGGTAATTATGCCTTTTCTGGTAGCGCAGGTACACAAAATGGAAATTATAGCGTAGGTGGTGATAATAATGTTATTACTGGCGGTACTACTGGAAAAACTGGTTTACGTACAACATCACAATTAGAAATTTTCTGTTGGGAACCTAATGGTGGTTCTGGATTAGGTTTATTAGAAAACTCTAGCTGTATATCAGTATTAATTTTCGGAAGATAATATTATGTCATACGAGCAATTACCAATTCAAGTCCAGCTTACGCTGGTATCTAACCCTCCTGTAACTCCTGTTGATATACAGACAGGTCTTCCTCCACAGATTTGGGTACGTCGTTCAGCAGCCGTACAGATTGCCGTATTTAATCAATATAATGCTTCTGTAGATCTTTCTAATCTTCAATATTTACAATTAGTAGTTTCATCTAATCCAAGTTCTTTAACACCTGTAATTACATCTACAGTTAATGCTTCAGCAATTACTTCTAGCATTAGTTATCAAGAATGGATAGCAGGCAATCAATATCAGGCAGTATTTGATCTTAACCAAGCTCAGACGGATATTAGCCTATACGGTGAAAACTCTGCTCAGTATTGGATGAGCATACAGGGATTAACCTCTTCTGGTAATATGATCACCTATGGGGCTGGTTATGTAACCTTTTACAATCCTGGTTATAATGTACCTGCTCCTAGTGGTTTCTACGTATCTTATAATGCTCAAACAACATCTACATCCACTACAATAACTGTAAATCCAGCTAGCCAATTACATACTGAATGGATTACATTAGGCGGTTCTGGTGGCAATAGAAGTTGTGTGGTAAGTGAATTTGGATTATATGCAGGTGCCCATGTGTACCTAAGATTTAGTACAGGATTAGCATATGGTATCACAATTAATGTTTACGATACTACTATAACAAATCCAATTCTTTGTACATTTACTAGCGATCAATATACTCCTGCTGGCGAATTACATTTAGTCTGGAATGGTAGCAATTATCAAGTCCTTGACACAATTATACCTGCTGCTGGAACTCTATCTTAATTCCATGAAATTTAGTACATTAATAACTCTTTTATTATTGCCCCTTGCGCTATCCGCTCAAGTTAGCGTTCAAAAGCAACAGGGCACCAATGCTTTAACAAATGGAAGCATAGTAGTACCTACTGGTGTATCTATTACTGCTAATGGTGGTCAAATTATTGCTACAAACACAACTGGTAATACATCTGGCAATCAAATATTAGCTGGTAATAACAATGGTGGCTTTCAAAATGTCACCATTGGTTCAGGGCTATTTTTTACAAATAATACATTAAGTTCTACTGCTACTGGTACTGTAACTTCATTTAGCGTTACAACCAACAATGGTGTAGTCGCATCGGTTATTAATCCAACTACAACTCCAGTACTTAATATTAGCCTTACTGGCAATTTAGGTAGTGCAGCATTTACATCTACTAATGCTTATGATCCTGCTGGAGCTGCTGCTGCTGCACAGGCTTATTCCATTCAACGTGCAAATCAAACAGGTACTCAGCCTGCATCAACCATTACTGGTTTAGCAACTGTAGCAACTACTGGCAACTATTACGACCTTACCAATAGACCAACCCTCAATGCTGGTACTGTTACTAACGTAGCAGTTACAGGTCAAAACGGCATAGGTTCAGTTGTTACAAATCCAACTACTACTCCTTCAATTACTCTTAATTTAGGTAACATTACTCCATTAAGCGATACGTCAGTATTCAATGGACCTATTGGTCAAACGACACCAAACGCAGGTGCATTTAACAGTTTAAAAACTACTGCACTTACAGGTTATTTATATGGCAATAGCACAAACAATGTAACGGCATCTACCACAATACCAACAACTGCTTTATCTGGTACTATTTCTAATGCACAATTAGCTAGCAGTTCTATTAGCATTGCTGGTACTGCTACATCTTTGGGCGGTAGCATAACACAAGATCAAATTACAGGATTAAGTTCTACAGGTATTGTGAAACGTACTGCTGCTAATACTTTAGTTACGGCAGTAAGTGGTACTGACTATGCTCCTGCTACATCTGGAACATCTATCTTATATGGTAACGGATTGGGTGGTTTTAGTCCAGTAACAATAGGTAGTGGATTATCATTTAGTGGTGGTACTCTTTCATCTACTGCTGGTGGTGGTTCAGTAACTAGCGTAAGTTTATCTGCTCCATCTGGATTTACAGTTAGCGGATCTCCAGTAACTGGTGCTGGTACATTAACATTTTCAACTGTATTAAATGGTTACCTTTCTGGCAATGGTGCTAATGGCATTACTGCTTCATCAACCATTCCAACATCTGCTCTTTCTGGCACTATTCCAGCAAGTTCTATTACAGGATTAGCCACAGTTGCTACAACTGGTAACTATTATTCATTAACTAATCTTCCTACATTAAACGCAGGAACTGTAACTAGCGTATCTGGCACTGGTACAGTACAGGGCATTACTTTAAGTGGATCAGTAACATCAAGCGGTTCATTGACACTTGGTGGTTCATTATCGCCAATTAACTTAGCTACACAAGTAACTGGAACATTAAACGCAGCATCTGGCGGTACTGGAGTTACTACTAGCACTGGAACAGGATCTGTGGTATTATCCAATTCACCTATTCTTGTAACCCCTAACTTAGGACAACCCGTATACGCTGACTTGACTAACGCAACTAGATTACCCCTAGGCTCTGGGGTTACAGGAATATTACCAGTTGCTAACGGCGGTACAGG
>Ga0208260_1000068_pt1 | contig 38378 bp, 53 predicted proteins | sample CryBogCBH18Aug09_FD_184619 | JGI IMG/M metagenome (GOLD analysis project Ga0208260, IMG submission 184619) | Freshwater microbial communities from Crystal Bog, Wisconsin, USA - CBH18Aug09 (SPAdes) | ecosystem: Environmental > Aquatic > Freshwater > Lake | place: Crystal Bog, Wisconsin, USA...
AACTCACTACATCGCCATATACGGCAATGGTTGCAGTGTTAGCGACATTACCGCTACCAGTGTTCACATTGACATACAGAGCTTGGGTTGTAAAACCAGTAATAGCAGAACTGCTGTTATACGGACTAGCAATTGTAAGGTCTTGGTAAATACCAGCGCCTGTCAAATTGGTTAGCGTTGTATTTGCTACTACAGCGTTAGAAATGTTGCCGTCAGAGCTAGTAGTTACAGAAATAACCACATTTGAGATATTCCCAATTGGATTATTTACAGTAATTCTACGAACAATAACGCCACCAGATCCAACGGTTGCATTAGCATTAGTTAAGCCACCACCTAACAACGGCAGGGTAATACCAGTAACGGTAGCGTTCCCTGTCGTGTTAAATGCTGTAGCTTGCTTAACAGCAATACGACCATTCCCGAATGAATCAAGGTAAAACTGTGATACTGAATCAGGATTAGCCATTTATTGCCCCTTAACTGTTAAAAGTGCCAGATACAGGAGAACCACCATTTACAGTCACTAATTGCACTGTAGCGTTAGTAGTAGCCAATAACTGTACATTCGTACCGTCAGAAATAACCATACCGCCAGAGTTAACAGGATACACATTTGACCATGTAGCCACATTAGAGGTGGTGTTGTAATTTGTAACAGTTTGAATGACCACATTGGATGTACTAACTACTAGATAAGTTCCAGCAGGTACGACATTACCAGCGGTGGTTGCAGCGATATTTGCTTGCGCTTGAAAATACGAACCAGGCGTATTTTCGTATGTACCAGCAATGAGGATTTTATTTAAACCGAGTGCCATGACTATATCTCCTTATAGTGAAATTGAGTTATAGCCAGAGACACGGGTCATTGACTTAGGTTTGGTGCTCACTAATTCAGCGATCATCAAAACTGCGCCAACATAACCGATCTGCCAGTTTGGAAGTGTCGATTCAAAACCAGTAAATACAAAAGAACCCTGATCATGAATATACAGGCTTAAGTAATTGCTGTTAATGAAGTAAACAGTGCCTTCTGGACAGTATGGGTCTGGATAAACGGGAACACCAGCAACCATCAAAGCACGGAAAGCTGCTTGTGGGCCATTGGAGTCGCTATCAAAGCCATGTCCTGGGGTAATAACATATTGCTCTTGACCAACATAGTCTTGAGCTAAAAGAGTCCAAGTTCCAAAACCGCAAACACCAAAAGTAGGAACTTCTGCACCGTTTTTCACAGTTCCAGAAATGTACTGAAGAATGTTCTGACGAGTTGGATTAACTGAACCAGCGTTGTAAACCTTAGACTTCCACCATGTATAGGTGCTACGGTTAATGTTTCCGTAGGTAGTCATGTTTGTACCATCATCAATAGCACCAGGCAGTCCAATGAACTGTTGAGTGTTAGTGTAGTTGTTGTACAAAGCGGTTGCCATTGCGTCCATCATCACATTGGTCGCGTCATTCATACGAGCTTCAATCAATGGGATGATAGCGTAATCTTGCTGAACTGCACCTTCCATACCAAGGAACGGTACAGGAGAAATCATCAGCTTAAGGTTAAATTCAGCATTGAAAGCACCTTGCTGAACTGACGGCTGGTTAAAAGAACCAGAATAGTCAGACCATTGGGCGTTAACAAACTGCGCACCTTGTACGGGTACGGTTACTTGGGATACACCACCTGATGCCTGTTGACTGTTTGCAATCAAAGCAGCCATTAAGGGTGTGCTGTTGTAAAGCTGTACGACCAGCTTGGGGATAAACGCGCGGCGAGTTACATAAGTAAGTTCGTTATATTGCGATGATCCTGACGCTGGAACTATTCCGCCACCTATTGGCATAATAATTCTCCATTAAAGTAAATATCCCCTATTTACTGCGTTTTAATAACCTATTGGTCTTGCGTTTTTGCGCAATTCCGTTAGTGCTTTTGCTGCTTCATCCCTTGCACCCATTTGTGGGTTTTTCCAATATTTAGAAAGGTCAAACTTGCTAAGTGCGCTTGGGTTATATCCCATTGCCGAATTAGGCGTAGGAGTTGCAGCTTGTTTCATCCAATCAAAATACTCAGCTGCAGTTTCGTGATTGGAAATGTTTTTTTCTAACATGATTTTTTCAATCTCATCAATGTCTGCCTCATCGCGAGCCAAACCTTTTTTAATCAAATTATCACGCCGAGATTTTAATTCTTCTCTTGCATCTTTTTCACGCAATTTTGATTCCAATTGCATTACCCGTTCTTCGGCAGCGGAAATCTTACCATTGGTAAAATCTTCGATTTCGAGTTCTGGAATAGGCATATTTGGACGCAATCTCTTGGTGAGACGCAATGTTTCTTTGCGAGTATCTGGGTTGTCAGCTAACTCTTTCATCAAGAGAGCCAATTCGTCCCGTTGCTCTAAACTTATATCTTCTAAGGATGCCATGATTTATCCCCTTTCCTTTTAGATAACTTTTTTAGTGTCGCCTGGCTTAGACATAGACATCATGTTCTTGTAGCCAGCTTTAGTTGCACCAGTTAAGCCACCAAACTCTGAATAGCGTGGAGTATTGATAACTTGGCCGTTTTTCTGATTGTTATCAGTTGGTCTGCGTGGGCTTTGTGAGCCGCGTGGTTTAAACAGTTCCATAGTAATTCCTTACATTTGTGGAGTTAAAGAAGGTGCGCCAGCACCAGGAGGCATTCCACCGCCGCCTGGAGGGGCTGGTGGAGGCACTTGGGCAGACATACCTGGGATTGTTGGTGCTTGAGCCATTGCTTTGCCTTCTGCTGTAGCACCGCCAGCTTGGGGTAATGTTTGAAGCATTTGCATAATTTCGTTTGGCTGCAATTCGTTGGTCTTAGCTTTCTTAGGCCCGATGACTGTTGTCATAGTACGAAGTGCAGATAATACTTTTTGACCCTCTGGAGATTCGCTTCCAAGGGCTGGTAAAGTTTGTTCCAATAAATCCATCGCCATTGAAATGTTAATCATCGCGGCTTCGCGATTTCCCATTTTTGGTTCTGGAGTGGACATTGGAGAGCCCATTGGTGGGGCTGAAGTGTCTGACATACCCACGGATGGGTTATCAGGCATAGGTGCTGCGCCAGCGGGTGTTGCACCATCCCGTTGGGATTTAATCATTTGCATCAACTGGTCTGATGGTACGCCCATAAACTATTCCTATCAAAATTAACGCTAGGTTAATCATAAACTATCAAAAGTCAAGTGGGGGGCATTATTTTCTATTCCCTCCCCCCATAGGGAGGTTTAGCGGTCAATCGCTAGAATCCTTGCGGATTACTTGCGACCTTTACGACCTTTACGACCTTTACGCATTTAAATCTCCTATACGCAGGCGGCCACCTATTTATAGGGTAAGGCAGCCATAACCCTTTTCCTCATCGTGTGAAGGAACGAGAAAATTTATCTCCGTGACTTGCGTGATTTTTTATGTGACTTGCGCATTTAAATCTCCTAAGTGAACTATCCCCTAACTGTACGACCATAATTACGCGTTTTTGAACTTCTGTCAAAACTTTTTATACCTTGAGTACGATATTGCAAATTAGGGCTTGTGTCACTCCGTTTTAAATTTTCGGTAGTAACTCTGGGTTGGTCAGCTTTGGGCTGTACATTACCTGTTGCCATTATTCGCCTTTCGGTTCTTTTTTCGGTTTAGCCTCAGGCGCAGCTTGCGGTTGCGATGCTTGCTGCTTTTCCCGTTGCTTTAATTTATCTTTCAATAATTGTTTCATCGGTGGTTCTGTTAAGTCAAGCAAAGATTCCGCATCAATGGCTTTTGCTTTAAATAAATTAAATGCCAATTGTTTCAAATCTTCTGTAAAAATTGGGCTGTTAGAGTGAGCATCTACTTTTACCACGTAATCTTTAGTAAATTGTTCGGCAATAAACGGCATATCTTCTGTGTCGTTAAAATGCGTTGGGTCATACGATTGAATGAGCTTCAAATACAAGGTAGCGACCTTTTCTAAGCTATCTTCTACAATTAAAGCGCGTTTTTTCGCGCGTGAGCTTCCAAGACGGGCTAATTGGCTTGCATGGCCAGTCGATCTGACTCCAGCTTCTCCTTTACCGCTCAACACATTGGAAATGCCCGATACTTCGGCAAACATCGCATCAATTTCGTGGATTACTTCAAATAAGTCAGGTGGCATCTCTGGCGCAAGGCGATCTACCTTTGCTCCTGGCATATCGGTAGCAATCATTGAGCCAGCACGTTGCATAGCAAAGTATTTCTCGTCTGTGATACCTGAGAAGCCGCTAAAAGTGGTTGGTGGAGATACTTGCTTGCTAAGAAGGTCAAGAATCTCGGTCATGCGAGTGTTACGCAGCTGCTGAAGCAAGATCAATTGTTGACACTCGGATGCACCCCAATAGTAATCGTATAAAGGATTAGGACAAATCTGAATAAAAGGACATTCACCTTTAAGGAATAAAGATTCGCCTGGTCGGTCATACACAATCACATCGGGCGCGGCCATAGTAACTACTTGATAGTCCTCGGTGTCATCATTCCACACCCAAAGCTCGGTCATTTCAATAGTTTCTTCGGCTACACGGGACTTATAACGGTTCATACCGTATAAATCTAAGTTCACATTACCGTAGATGGTTGGGTTGGTCTGACTCATCACAATGCGGTTGACCGCTTCTGGGATGTCTGACTCGGATACTTTTGTTCCTGTGCTGACGCGTGAAACAATAGCATCTCTCTTAGGATGGGAATACAGACGGGCGTAGAGTTCCGATTTGGTCATGTAGTAGGTTTGAACTATGGCCTCTTGCCTGTCTGTATAGGGCGTGTCCTCCCGCAGCACACCAATTGCGGAAGGTTCAATCATGTAAGGATGAATACCGTTGTTGTACACCAGCTTGATAAAGGTACTGTTGTAAACCAATGACCAAGTTAATGCGGTAGAGAATACTTGGTCGGCATTGGAGTTTAGCCACTCATCATTTAACGCTTGGGTTAATGAAGGGGTCTTACGGTGTTCCATTTGGTTAACCGCCGCGCCCAATGCAATCGAAAATCGGGTGGTTTCTGCGGAATATAAAAAGCTAGTAAGCTGATCTAAATGCGGATGAATCTTGTTGAAATACGCTGGCGGGGATTCTGGATCATTACCAAAAAGATAGAAAGATCGCAAAGTCGTATAGTCTCCGCGTCTTTCTTCTCTTGACACCATACATTTTGCAATGATGTCTAAATAAAAATCTTCTCTCGATTCTCCGCTAGGTATTCTCATTTTTTGATCTGTAAGTTTTGTGGGTCTCTCATTGTAGAGCTAGGATCAATTACAGGACCAGTTTTAATACCAGCTTGTCCTGGTGTCAAGCCCACTTGCTCATCTCTGATTGGCTTAATCATTCCACCCAATACGGATTGCATATTCATACCTTGGAATCCGCCGCCCCAGATTGCCGAGTCACCTGGGCGGGATTCTTTTTGAGCTGCCTCTTGCGCCACAGGTTTGATTCTGTCTTTGTTAACTCCTTTTTTACGGGTAGCGAACTTTTCTGCGTCTGCGTATTCTTTTTCGGTGAACTTGTTTCTTTTGGTAAGGAAGCCTTGTTGGTGCTCGCCTTCGCGCGTGGTTTTGATGTCTGACATACCGAACTCGATGGCAAGTTGCTTGGTACTTTTGTCTGTAAAGGTAGTTTTCGCACTAACGAGGTTAGGTGCTTGCAAAAATACGACCATAACTTCTTCATCACAATCCTTCATAGGACATTGAGCCTTGCGGCTTTCGAAGTATCCATGTTTAGGACACTTATAATCGTTAACTACTGCCATTGTTATCTCCCCTTCAATTGTTCGTCAAGTGTTAAATCTGAGTAATCGTATTTAGGCTTGACCCCTAAATTGACTTTAAATTGACCGTTTTCCAGTTTTAAGCCCATACCGCGTTCCATTACGGGCTTGGCTTCCTTGCGATATTGCACAAATTTAGTGTTATCTTGGTTTTGCATAATGGCTACTTCACCGCCAACCCATGCTTTATAAGCCTTGTCCACTCTGCGCTGGATGTATTCGGTAAGGGGCGTGATTTCGTCTAGAAACACATCGCGTAGATGGTCTTGATTGATTCCCGCCAATTCAGCAAATAAAGCGACAGAAATACCCCTGTCCTTATCCCGTAAGAACTTTTTAACAATTCTTCGTAATTCAGACTTGGGGTATACCCTAGCATTTACCATAAACACCAATCCTTTTGAGATAGTCAGATACATTGCGTCCAACTGTCAATTGTTCTGGGGTGAAATCGTCTTGTACACGCGACACGTTGCGGGTAATCTTTTGAGCAATCAATCTAGGCTGGACTTGTTCGGCATAAGCAGCGCACGCTAAAGCAGCAGCAATCACCCGATCATCTTTGTTACGGCCAGACGCTTCAATTGAGCCGCCGTCTCGAATGGTGGTTTTCATTTCTTCAATGGTGTCCATATCCCAAATGTCCATCATGCCGCGTTCAAAGTAATCTTTCATGTAAGTAAGCATTCGCTCTTTGGTGGCTGCCGTAGTCATCCAGCCAATAGAGTTAGACACCCCTCCAAGAGTATCGTTCCTACGCCAAATGTAATTTTGCATATTGCCGTACACATCTAAGAGGTCTTTTCCTAAAGCCGTACCCATAGAAGCGGCTTGACGCTTAAGGTTACGCAATTCATTGATGACGGCTTGTCCTGGACCATTGATTTCCAAGTTCAGCGTGGAGTTCTTGTACGCACCCGCTAAGTGAGCAATAATCCAAGCGAACTGATAAGTATTGAGTTCGGAAGTCGCAAATGAAGCCACTTGTTCAAGTCCATCGGCATATACCCGAAATACTTGGATACAAAAGCGATCAGCCCAATCGCTAGAACCGTAAGCTGGGTCAGCACCAATAACATAGTAAGCAGTATCAACAGGTTCTTCCCATATTTTAAGGGTGGCAAGTCTTTCTGTAGATTTAAGAACTTCTGTATCTTGGAAATTAACGCCAAAACTATAGCGATAGGAATCAAAAGAAATTTTCTTAAGTCTTTTAACGGCATCTGTACACCTCGCATTAGAAAAGAACGACTGCCCCGTCATTACAAAGGCGTAGTCCTCGGTGGGCGGAAACTCCTGATACATCAGGCTATCATCTTTGATACCTTCGTACAACTTCCACCGCCACCACGCTATCTGGCGAGAATTGATCTCTACCCCATAGAGTTTTTTAATGTCCCGTACCCATTCCTTTTCTTCACCGGTGAGCTTGCCATCCCAATACACGTTGTAGGTCTGACCTTTAGGATCTAGGCTATACATCTCATTTCGCCACCAACCGCAGAAAATAGCTTTCTGGGTGCGGGCGCGTTTAGCGGTGGTGTACATATCGTGAAACATATTAAAACCGCGAGCTGTCGATTCAAAGGTATACAAGCGGTCTGGGTTGGTTTCCGCAAGGGAAGCTAACAAGGAAGCTAGTCCTTCTTCGTCTCCCCAAGAACTCGTCTCCGTTCCATGAAGGAAGGTGATACCTTTACCCCGACCGAGACTTCCTTTGGCTCTAAGCCCAGCGACCTGATAAAAGAGACGGCTTCGGTTCTTGAGGGCCAGCGCGTTTCGGTTGTGAGTAAGGATCGGGATTTTGTACTCTTTGGGTAAACCATCCATATACATTGCGAGGGTGCTTCGGAACATATCTCGGTTTTCTTCTGTGTCCGTTGTAAGCGTTCCCTGTAGTCCTGGGTGTGTAAAGTGCCAGTAGAGATCGAGTGCGAGTGAAATAGTAGTGATTCCAAGTTGCCGTCCTTTTAAGATTACAAAAAAATGAACTCCCTCAGATAGCCCTTTTGCCATTTCATTCATGACATAAGTTTGACTACCCATCAGACTGTCCAATTTGCGTAAACCTTGCTCCTTGGTTTCAATCTTTAACTGCTTACAAAAATGATAAAAGTGATTTAGATTAAAGTCACTCATGTGATGATCCATGGAAGTTTGCCGTTAAAGCGTTTGAGCATTTCCAAATTACCTTGTTCAAAGAACTCTTTTTGTACGGAATACTCATTGCCACCCAATCTAAAGCAAAAAGTATGCCTACCTGTTCCTGTGAACTTAGGGAATATGTGCTTGGCGTTGTTATAGAAAGTACGATCTATACCCCACCCCTTGTTTGAGAATATGCTAGAGATTTGCTTTAAGCAATCGGTTTTCATACCCCACATACACCAATCTACAAAATGATGGCCATCGGCTACCCAAACGGGGGATGCTTCGCCAAGGGCTTCGCAATTATCAGGAAAAAGAAAATTGCCTTCCTTATCAAATACCTTGCGAAAAGAGTACGCCCAGTCATTCCCTTCTTCGATCTTCTCCATAATGGTTTGTACATGGTTTTCCTCGTACCAATCGTCATCGTTGCAAAAGAATGTCACATCCTCATTGATAAGGTGAGGCGCGGCGGCCAGCCACCTTCTACCTTCTAAATCTTTGCCGCCAATCGGTTTAGGCCAATAGCAAAAGTGCAAATCTTTATCGTAGTAATCGTAATCATTGTGAAAACGATCTGGGTTCATTCCGTCTACCAAAACATAGTGCTGGCAAGGATAGGTTTGGGCTTTTACAGAAGCAATACACTTAGCCAACTCCAAAAGGCGCTTGCCATTGGTAACTGTCACTACGGCTGCGGTTTTCAATTATGTTTCCCTAATCGTTTTGTTTCAAAATCAGGTAAATCCCAATACGCCACCTTGAGCCGAGCCGTATGGTTCTTGGCTAAAGCAATCAAGCTGTCATAAGTCATTGGACTATACTTTTCGCGCCATTCGCCCGCCAAGGCAATCTTTTGCCTCTTGGTGCGGCAAACTATCGCCTTTAGCATCTCCGCTTTGTACAAAAGCCTCTCTTTCGAGAGTTTTTCAATGTCTGATGTCGCCGTCATCTTGATTCACAAGATGGTTAAGACGATCAATCTCTGACTGGGCTTGCAAGAGAAGTTTTGCGCTCTCGCCTTGTACGCGCATGACTTCATGGAATAACTGATCCTTAGTCATCGCCCAGATACGGGTCATGTACGACTTCTTGGCGTCATCGCCAGCTTTCTCGATTAAATCTAATACGCTAATCTGTGTAGTTCCGTTTTCCATCATAAATCTCCTGGGGCGGTCATATACGCCAATATTTGTTTAGCAGCTGCGTTGACTTGCTCGTCTTGTTTTGATTCAACTGTCAAGGCAATAATGTCTTTCATACGCCAAATAACATATTGATCCATTACATCAAGAAACAAGTCCTCTTCATGAAATTTGATTATTCCGTTCTCCATACGCGTACACCGTTTCCTTCTCGTCTGGCCACGAACTTGCGTTCATGGGTTTTACCAGCGCGGTAATTGTTGTTGCACACAGTCCTAATGCTCACTTCGGGAATAAAGAAGCTGTCACCTATATCCATGGATTTGTAGGGATAACTATTACGCTTCTTGATGTCGGGTGGGGGAATATTTCTTTCTATTGCTATACTCATATCGTCACTCCTTTGTTTAACCTAATAATACACAACATGATACACACATACAACGAATATCACTTAGGCGATCAGTTGGTTCATTTGAACTACTTACGCCAGGTCTGCAAAGAAAACCCCCATTTGGAGTTTACGCATCATTGTAATGAGCAACATCATGCGCAGCTGCTACCACTATGCGAAGGTGTGCCTATTAGCTTGCAAGGGTTGAGTATCCCGCCTGGCGCAATTAACGCGTGGATAGGGCGCGATAACTACTTCTACAACCATCCGTTGCGGGAAAACTGGGTGGCCTTCCATCTGGATTGGTTTGATCACCTTTCCGATCTGCTAGAGATTGCCAGTCCCATAGCAAGCCGAGATGATTTGCTATTTGATTACCCCGCGCTCAATGTGCCAATCCCAATCACATTCGATTACCTGATCATCAATTCCCCTCCCCTGTCTAACCAGCTGCCTAGCTATGACCCCGAATTCTTTAATAAACGGGTTAGAAAGTTATTAAATGAAGGCAAAAGCGTCATTACCACCCACCCTACAGGCATGGGAATGAGCACCCTAGAGATGAAATTAGATGTCTCAGGCATTGGCGCACTTTCAAAGTATTGCAAGCACATAGAGGGCGTGGCTACAGGGCCAATGTGGACAACCTTCAATATCTTCAATAAACACAAGGTGTTAAGCCGCATTTTCTATTGCGCGCATCAAACGGTGAACTTAACGGACTCTACGATCACGCTGCATAGCCTATAGCAAAAACACGTTTTTTTTCTGGGGGGAGCTGCGAGAGGGGCTCCGCCTTTCGGGTGTCCAGCCCATAATAAAAATCCAAACGATTATCGAAGATTATCGAAAGATAATCCGGCCCATTATCCATATAATCCATTACGAATACGCGTATACATAACCCTGATAATGCCCATTAATATATTGGGCGCGTACCCTATACGAATATATAATATATTCTGTATAGATAGTGTAGGTTATATCTCACCATATCCCCATATCGTATTACCTATATATACGATATATATATTACCTGTATATATATATACTTCATATATACATATATACATATATATTTATATACATTATATATAATAGATATTATATATTATATATATATAGACTATAGGCGATCTATGTATTCACGCGGCTCACCTATTGAGCTATACCGCCAAAACGCATTAAAACGCGCTATACGCCGTTTTTGTCTTTTCCTTTGTATTGGTATCAATTAGACAATTACTCTAGTAATCCAATAACCATAAGGGTTTGCAGTCTGTTTGTGTTTGTCATTCTGTATGTAATTACACACCTATACATACATACAATTTTATGAGAAGATCGAAGCGGGCAATTTTGCCCTTTTCCTAAACGAGGTATACAACATGGCTTACAACATCATGGCAGGACGGCAGGACGGCGCGAGTCTGGCTCGCATACGCGACAACATGCGTCGCAACATTGAAGGCAACAATCGCAATTGGCGCGACCAGCGATCACCATCGCGCTTACTGCAAACGCAACAACGGCGGGACGCGCTCGCGGCAGTATTGCGCGAGGCTTTAAGAAGCGACGACGAATGCGACGCGATCTCAGGTCTTAACGAATACGACGACGTGCGCGGCTCTTATAGCGATTGGGTAGATTGGCTGGACGAACACTTCAGCGGGCAATTTTTTAAATGTTACGACTGCGACGTGTTAGGGACGGACGACGATAGTTACAACGTGCGCGACGACTATTCCGTGTGCAGTGATTGTGTGAGCAATTATTTTTACAGTGAGCGTAATTCGTATTACGACGACAGCGAGGACGACGACGACGACCGCGACCGCGAGGAAGAGCATATCGGCTCTTATCATTCGTCGCGGCATCATCTTGGCCATATCGCGAGCGCATACGACCAGCGGCGGCCGCGCGTGTTGTTGGGTCTCGAGTTGGAAATGGAGATCAATAGCGAACACGGACGCAACGAGAAGGCGGGCGAATTGCTCGAGGGATTGGGAGAGCGCGACGACGGGCAACAATACGCGTTGATCGAGGGCGACGGCTCACTTAATCGCGGCTTTGAATTGGTAACGGCGTACACGGGTCTGGACGTGCATGCCGCGCAACTTGCGTTTTTTAAGGGCGGATTTCGCGGCGCAAAATCGCACAATACGACGACATGCGGATTACACGTACACGTGTGTAAAGCCGACATGACTATGTTGCATGCCGCCAAAATGATTCTCTTTATCAACGACACAAACAACCAGTCTTTAGTAAAAGCAATCGCGAGGCGGGACGCGAGCGGGTACGCAAAATTCCAAGATAAAAGCGCGGATAAGACGTGGCTGCGCGACGCGTTACGCTGCGGCGACACGAAGGCGCGGCAGCTGCGCAACATCAATCAAGATCGTTATGAGGCTCTGAATTTTCAGAATGACAAAACAATCGAATTTAGATTATTTAAGGGCACGCTCAAATATCAAACGATTATGGCTTGTTTAGAGTTTGCGTTTATTACGTGGTTTTTTGCGCGCGACACGTCGCAACAACAACTCAACACGGAGAATTTTTTGCAATACATTTGCTTAGAAAATAATCGCCGCGACACGCCGCATTTGCGCGCTTACTTGTTAGACAAGGGTTTTAAAGTGCCGTACACACACAAGGCACGACCAGCGGCATTCGGCGGCGTATCAACAACCACAATCGGAGAAATATAATTATGTGTTTACTTATCACTCAATCGGAACAATCGCCAAAATTATCGAATGCGTGGCTCGAAGATTTTTACGATTACAACGGCGACGGCGTCGGCGTTATGTTTGTGGAAAATGGCTCTCTTATTATCGAGAAGTGTTTACCTAAAAACGCCGCTCAATTTGTCTCGTTTTACCGCGCGCATATCGAAGGCAAAAATTGCGCTTTTCACTTGCGTATGCGCACACACGGCGCAACTGATTTGGAAAATTGCCATCCCTACGAGGTCTTAAATAGAAAAGATCACGGCATTGATTTATGGCTTATGCACAACGGCATTTTGAGTACAGGCAACGCCGCCGACACTACAAAATCGGACACGTGGCATTACATACGCGACTATTTGCGACCTATGTTGTCGGCAAACCCTGATTTTGCTTTCCATCCAGCATTTGCGGCAATTGTCGGCGATCACATCGGCGCAAGTAATAAATTTGTGTTGATGGATGACGCGGGACGTCTGGCAGTTGTAAACCAAAAAAGCGGCGTGTATTGGGCGGGTTTATGGTTATCCAATACATACGCGTGGACTGCGAGCAGTAACGCCGCCAAAACGCCGATTAAGGGCTATAAAAAGCAATTGAAACAAGCGACAGAGCGACCAGAGATCAGAGCGTATAAATACGCCAATTATGGTTATGGCAAAACGGCGATTGGGTACGTGGACGGCAACGAGTACGAGTACGAGTACGAGGACGGCGGCGACAACGTGCGCGACCATTACGACGACGTCGCCATGCTCTTAGATGAGATGGAGAATGCCAATATGCAAAAGGCGGGCAGTATCTCCGTATCGGCGTGTATGGAATTTATTGAGCAATTCGGTCTGGAATCGTTTTACGAGGTCTCGTACATGTTGCTGGACGGCAATATCGGAGAAGATTGGTTTGTCAAAATAATGACGGACGACGTTGCGGCTCGCGAGGCTTTTCCGTGGCTGGAACGCGCCGCTTACGCCAATACAGGGAGAGAATATGCCGAGTAATCATCCTACGCCAAACGACATTTGGTGCGCCGTGTTGTTGATCGGTTTAATTGTCATCTTGTGTATGTTTTAAATACGTTTTAAAACCCTTAAAACCCGCTTAGGCGGGTTTTTTTATGCCCTAGAATACCATTACACCAAAACAATGAAAAACGTCTTAAATCAACGATTACACGTCTTAAAATTGAAAACCCTATAAAATCAAGGGTTTGCTACAAATAAACGCGCATACGCGCGCACACGCACACACGCGCGCGCCCGCGCGCACGCGCGCCTGGACACGTGCATGGCATTCGTTTTGTAATAGGCCAAGCTTTTTTAAAATTTTAAAAATCAAAAAGTCAAAATTTTGTCAAGGCTGATGAGTAGGTCACGCTTAAGGGGCATCCCTCGTTAAATAGAAGATAGAAATAGAATAGACAAGTTCTACGATAGTAAATAACTTACTTCGTAAGTTATATTATATATATATAACATCTATGTATCCCCTTCCATCCCATAGTTATACAAAGTTATCCACAGGTTATCCACAGACTTATCCACAGGCAAATTGTCAAAAAAACATCAAGAATGATGAGAAGGTTAAAAAAGTATTTGCATATCTTTTGTAATCGTCTATACTGATCTCGCAGTACACATTTAATCCTAAACATGAGAGGACAATTTATGAATCAAGAACACTTGCTTAATGTGTTAAGCCACCTGGCACAAGAGGTGCGCAAAGAAGTACCTACCACTTACATCACCATGCCCTTGCTATTTGCTTTGCAAGATGCCGAGCACATGGTTGGTGTTATGAATGATCCCCAGCCGTATGACGAGAGCTTGGACGATTTAACAACCATACCTTTTGGGAGACAAGCATGAACGATCGTGAAGATTTTGCGCCCGCAGTACGCAATTCAGCTATCTGGTCAGGTGACAGTCGTAAGGTTGCTAATGGCAAGGCCGTGGATGTCATCCTTGAAAAGCAAGGTAAGAAAGAGTTACCAGACTTATCAGGGGTTGAGGCCGTGCAGATGGGTCATACCATGCAGCCTTTGATTGGTCGCTTGGCTCAAGATCGTCTCAAAATTGAGTTAAAGGAAGCTGATTATGTTATTGCCCACCCAGATCACTCTTGGTTTAAGTCTCATTTCGACTTCATTTCTGCTGATGGTTCTACTCTTGTTGAGGTTAAGAACTACAACGCCGCAGTTCGTAATAAGTTTGATCCCGACAGTAATCGGATTCCTGATGCTGATTTTGCCCAGCTTATCCACGAAGCAGCTTGCCACAATGTTCACCATATCTATCTTGCTGTTTTGTTCGGTGGTCAAGAGTTTCAGACCTTTGAATTTCAGATTGGGGATATTGAAAAAGATGAACTTATCAAAAAGATGGCGGAAGTATGGGGGTATTGCCAATCTGGTAATTTGCCGTCAGCGGAAACAATCGAGCAAACCAAAATCATGTTCCCGCAAAGTTCTACAAGTGTCGTTACGGCAACGCGTCAGGTTGAGATGGCTATTGCTCAATTGCGTGATATTAAGACTCAAATTAAGCATCTTGAAGCTACTGAGGAGCAAATCGAAGTAGCCATTAGAAACTTAATGGGTGAATCGCAAGAGGTTCGGACAGTAGATGGCCAGACTTTGGTCACTTGGAAGTCTAGCAAGAGTTCTAGCCGATTTAGCGCGGATTTATTTAAACAAGCGATGCCTGATATTTACGAGACTTTTATCGTAGAAACCCCAGGCTCACGCCGTTTTTTGGTTAAGTAAGGGGGATATATGTTAAACATGAAAGTAGAAAGAATTACGCCAACCATGGCGGCTGAATACCTTAAAAATAACACCGATAACCGCAAATTGCGTCCATGGTGGGCTACATCATTGGCTGGTGCAATCGGTCGTGGTGAGTGGATTTTGACCCACCAAGGCGTAGCATTTGACAGTACAGGCAAGCTGATAGATGGTCAGCATAAGCTACACGCCATTATTCAAGCGGGTAGTGCTGTGGAAGTAGCAGTTTATCGTGGTATTTCCCCCGAAGCATTTAAGGTTCTAGATGTCGGTTTAAAGCGTACTTATTCTGATATTACAGGCTTATCACAAAAGACTGCCGAAGTTTGTCGTGCGATTGCAGCCACTATTTTGATGGGTAATAACACGCCTACTGCAGACCAATTGCTTGATGTAGCTAATTGCGGAGTAGCTGATTTGCATGAATCTTTGATAGAGCATTGCGCTTCAAATGCAGCAATTGTTTCATCTGCGCCTGTCAGGATGGCGGCAACAGTCATGATGCTTAATGGTCATAGCCAAAAGTACATCAAAGACTTGTATGGCAATTTGATTCATCAGAACTACAACGAGTTGCCAATTATTGGTCAATCCTTTTTAAAACAAGCTAACAAGAAAACAATTACTCCTAACAACAAGTCCGACATTATTGCTAGAGCCGTAAAAGTTTTTAATCCGAAATGCGCAGATATTGGCAAATTGACTGTATCAGCACAGGAAATGGAGTTGTCCTTGTCTTTTTTAAGAAAAGTAGTTCGTAAAGCGATGGGAGTCCCAAATGAATAGCATTGATATAGCAGTTTGGATTATGGCTGCAAGTTCAGTCATTGACACTATTTACACCTTATCGGAGATTATTCATGTCTAACATTGTCAGTTTTAACGAAATGGATCAGATGGCGGGTGCTATTGCTGCCTCTGGTTTGTTTGGTATGAAGGATAAAAACAGCGTTCTTGCGCTGATGGCGGTTGCACAAGCAGAGGGTTTACATCCCGCTACAGCTGCAAGAGACTTCCATATTATTCAAGGTCGCCCAGCACTCAAAGCAGATGCAATGCTGGCGCGTTTTCAAAATGCTGGTGGAAAAGTAGATTGGAGTGTGTACACAGATGAAAAAGTTACAGGCGTATTTACCCATCCCAACGGTGGCAGCCTTGCAGTCACTTGGACTCTTGAGCAAGCACAAAGAATCGGCTTGGTCAAACCAGGGTCAGGCTGGCAAAAATTCCCTCGCGCAATGCTCCGTAGCCGCTGCATTTCGGAAGGCATTAGATCGGTATTCCCAGGATCGGTTACAGGATTCTATAGCCCAGAAGAAGTCCAAGACTTTGACGACAAACCAGTAGTTAAAGCTGCTAAAGACATGGGTTCTATCATTCCTACAGTAGTGGATTTGTCGGCCATTCCTGACAGCATCATTGATGACGCTATTCCGCTTTATGTGCCAGGAACAACCGAGCCGTATGCAAGATACCTATGCACAGACGACTGGATTGATGGTTTTGCAGAAATGCACGCCAAGATTCATGAGTCAAACAAATATTCACCAGAAGAAAAGGCAGAAAAAATTGCTATGTTTAGAGAGGTAAACAATGAATTTACCAAAGGGTTCGACGGCAACGCTACTGCAAAGTTTTTATCCAAGTTGGCACTCCACAGAAAGGAAATCAAAAATGTCTAACGGACACATCGCTCAAATGGGCAAAGGCGTACTCTTCATGAATGAGAAGAGGACAAATGAAAAATCACCTGATTGGAAAGGCACTATATTGCTTTCAGAGGATTACAAAGCTGGTCAAGTAGTCAAGTTGGCTGGGTGGACTAAAAACACCCCCAAGGGTCAGTTAATCAGCTTATCGGAAGATAACTGGAAACCACCAGCAGCAGCCGCGGGAACTTACCCCCGCGAAGTTAACGATAACGATGTACCCTTTTAAATGATTCATTTGAACCTACCTTACCCGCCCTCAATCAATAACTACTGGATTGCAAGTGGGCATCGTAGGTTCATTAGCCAACGCGGGAGAGATTTTAAAAATGATGTGGCAGCTTATTGCAAGGAATACCGAGTACCCAATTATGGAAACAGCCCAGTATGGGTTGACATCATTCTTAGACCACGGTCAAAAAAACTTATGGACATTGACAACTGTGTCAAGCCAATATTGGACTCACTTATCGGCATCGTATATACAGACGATGTTAGCGTTCAACGAATCACTATTGAACGTGGTTTACCCATCAAAGGTGGCGGTTGTGTCGTCATGATTGGACAGTTCGAAGAAGTTGTACCTCCGCAAGTCTAAATGTGGTTTAGGAAGATGCGCCAGCCATCTATTTAGGCAGCTGGCACTTACCTAATGAGAGAGGACATATGACAGTCGCACAAACATCAATAAAAGCTTACAAAGAACATAGGGCCAGCGGTCTGGTTGGCAAACAGGCGCAAGCCATTCTTGATTTTATGACTCCTGGCGTGTCTTACTCCAGGCGCGAACTTGCACGAAAAATGGGTTTAGACCTAAGTTCGGTTTGCGGGCGCGTTAATGAGTTATTAGAAATAGGGATGTTGACCGAGGGCTCAAAACGTAGATGCACGATTACGCACAAGACCATTGTTCCTGTTATTAAGGATTCATTATTTTGAAAAACGCTACTAAAAAAGAGCTTATTCAGTTTGAACAAGATGTGGCTTCCCATTGGGAAGAAGGTGATTTGCCTTATTTGATTCACCTATCAGGTGGAAATGAAGATTTCTTGATTGATTTATTTAACGAGGACATCAAAAATGACGACTGGATATTTAGCACTCACCGTAATCATCATCATGCTCTTTTATCTGGAGTTCCCAGACATGAGCTTCTTGCAAAAATTCTTGCTGGCAAGTCTATGTTCGTGTTTGATGCTGCTCGTAACTTTTATACTTCTAGTGTGTTGGGAGGCACTTGCGCTATAGCAGCGGGTGTTGCTTACGCGCTAAAAGAAGAAGGCAGCCCTAATTGGGTTTGGTGTTTTTTGGGCGATGGCGCGGAAGAACAAGGGCATTTTTACGAAGCGGTGATGTTTGTGCAAGGACACGATTTGCCTTGTATGTTTGTTATTGAAGATAACAACCGCAGCGTTGACTCCACTATAGAAGAAAGGATGCCAACAAATTTTCGTATGGAATGGCCATCTTGTGTCATGAGAAACCGCTACACCGCTACTTATCCTCATGCTGGCAACGGCACTAAGAAACACATTATTTTCAAGGATATTAAATGAGCTACAAAGAAGCGTTAATTCGGCAAAACACGCTTTTAGGGCAAAACACTAAATCGCGGTTTATTGGCTATGGTTTGAAAAAAGGTCGCGCTATGGGAACTTTAAAAGATGTATCCGATGAGCAAATCATCGAAATGCCTGTAGCAGAGAATTTAATGATAGGTTGCGCTATTGGCTTGTCTTTAAAAGGTTTGCTTCCCATTGTGTTTATAGAGCGAATGGATTTTGTTTTAAACGGATTGGACGCGATGGTGAACCATTTGGACAAAGCCAAAGAAATCTCAGATGGTGAGTTCGCGCCCGCGGCCATTATTCGCTGTGTAGTAGGAAATACGACTAAACCGCTTTATACGGGAGTTACCCATACGCAAGATTTTTCAGAAGCGTTGATGAATATGGTCAGTTTTCCTGTTTTACAGATGAAAAGTGATGAAGAAGTGAATGCTTTTTACCAAATTGCCTTCTTAAACTGGGTAAAAGGGCGGTCTACTTTGTTAATTGAATACAAGGATTTAGTATGAAAAGTAACAAATATAGCGATTTTAAGATATTTCATTACCCAGAAAAGCTAAATTCTTTTGTGGCGGGGGAGGTTAAAGCACCGCTATATGTTCGCGTCAAGCCAATCAACCTTTGTAATCACGGTTGTTTCTTTTGTGTGTATAGCACGGGATTTCGAGTAAAAGACGGCGGTGATGAAGAGCACATTCAAAGCGGTATGCATCAGGACATGAAAGAAGATGACATCATTCCTACGCCAAAGATGTTTCAAATCTTAGAAGATTTTTGGAAGATGGGTGTTAAAGCAGTAACTTACTCTGGTGGTGGTGAGCCATTGATGCACCCAGACATTGTGGAGATCATGCAGGCCACGCTTGATTACGGAATAGGTCTATCCATTATCACCAATGGTCAAAATTTAGCCAAGGAACGTGCCTCTGTGTTGCGATCAGCTAAATGGGTAAGGGTCAGCATGGATTACACCAACGGCGAGGAAATGAAGCGTTTTAGGAATGTTTCTGAAAAGAGCTTTGATAGCGTAATTCGAAATATGGAGCAGTTTGCCAAGATCAAGAATGCAGATTGTGATTTAGCGGTTAATTATATTGTGCATCGCAACAATTACAAAAATCTTGGGGGACTAACCCAGTTATTAAAAGATAGCGGTGTTGAAAATGTGCGGTTCAGTCCAATGTATGTACCAGATTTCTACGAATACCATAAACCGATAGCAGAGGAAGTCAATGAACAACTCAAAAACATTCAATCAATATGTGATGATCGCTTTACTGTTAACAGCACTTATAACATCACTCCTGGGAGTAGCCATTCTCATACTAGAAGCTATAACAAGTGCTTCATTATGCAAACCGTACCTGTAGTGGGCGCGGATTTAAAGGTATACGCTTGCCATAACAAGGCTTATGACAATACGGGCTGCATAGGATCAATCAAGGATCAATCCTTTAAAGAGCTATGGTTCTCCGATGCTACCAAGGAATACATGGGTAGCTTTAACGCTAAAACAACTTGTATGCACGAATGCTCTAACGACCGCAAAAACATACTGATTAACGAAGTAGTAAATGCTAGTACCGACAACTTTATTTAAGGAAAATCATGGCAACTAAAAAGAAAGCAGCACCTAAAGCACCCGTACAACCAATTATTTTTATTGCTACCCCTATGTATGGCGGTATGTGTGCTGGCTTTTACACTCAGGCCATATTGCAGTCTATTAGCGTATTGAGCCAGGCTGGAATTCAAACTCAGTTTAGTTTTATGTTTAACGAAAGCCTTATTACTAGGGCTAGAAACGCTTTAGCGCATACTTTCTTAAAGTCTAACTCTACTCATCTGATGTTTATTGATGCCGACATCAAATTCAGACCAGAGGACATTGTGAGAATGATTCAAGCTGATAAAGACATTATTTGCGGTATCTATCCTAAAAAAGAGATTAACTGGAATAGCACCAAGCAAGCAATGGATGCGGGTGTGCCAAATGACCAGTTAAAAAGCCATACAGGTAGCTTTGTAGTCAATTTAGTGGACTATGCAGGTGAGGTCACTGTTCCCATAGATCAACCAGTAGAGATCTTTAATGGCGGTACTGGATTTATGCTGATTAAACGCAAGGTGTTTGAGAAGCTCAAGAAAAAAGTACCTTCTTACACCAATGATGTAGGAGATCTCTCAGGTCAATTAAATCAAGCAGAGCAAATTCACGAATATTTTGCCACTTCAATTGAGCCTGGCACTAATCGCTTGCTTTCAGAGGATTATCACTTTTGCCGTATTTGGAGATTAGCGGGTGGAAAAGTGTATGCAGCGCCTTGGGCTAATTTAGGACATTTAGGAAGCTATTTGTTTGAAGGTCAGCTTACTCCAGCACCTTGATTTTTAACCAGATGCGTTCATGTAACCAATATAGGGCTATTTTGGTAAATAGCTCTATAAAGGCTATGCTAAACGCTAGGTTTACTTGACCTGTGACTATCCAAGACAACACAAAGGTATCAAGACTGCCTGTAACGCGCCAAGTGACCGCCTTTAATAGAGACTTGTAGTGTGAATCTATCTGCAACCCCACCTTCTTCTAGCAGCTTTACCACGCTCACCTTTCCATTTTCTTGACCTAGCACAAAATGATTTATGCCGAGGCCCTGATTTCGTTGGTGCTTTTAATTTGCTTCCTGTTGCTCGGTTGTATTTTTTTCTGCCTTTTTTTGTTAATCCACCGCCTTGGGATACTGAAAGCTTTTCTCCACGACCTACTGAAAGGTTGGTACTTTTAGGCATGATTAGGGAGCATTACCGCCAACACCAAAGCTAGTATTGGCAGGTGATTGAGTAAATCCAGTTTGTCCTGGCTTGGGATGATCGTGTGTCCAAGGGCTTTCATTCAATGGTCCATAGCAACTAGCCAAAGTTACGCCATTGACCTTCTCAGGTTGAATCTGACACAGGTATGACCACATATTGCTGATCTGAGTTTGTGGAGTAGTGCCAATCACGAATGAACGGAAGGCCGCGGGTTGATTAGACCAATCAGGTGCTTGTGGATAGCTTGATTGTTGGCTAAACAATGACCATACAGTGCCTGGTTTAGCATCACAAGAACCATTCATCAAATCTAGGTCAGCAATAGATTTACCAGTTAATACTGGGCATACTGCCATGCCTTCTTGAAAGGTTTTTCCGTTAATCACCATTGTTTTGCCCGTTGGGTTTGCACCACTAGCAGCGCATAAGGCATATTGACCATTGCAGATAGCTAAAGTATGCGCTATGCCTGTTCCAGCGACTACCAAACCAAACACAAATATCAATATTTTTTTCACAAACCTTCTCCAGGAGTAATGTAAACAGAAGCGTTTGCTGCATCGCCAATTACTCTAGCGTACACATTTCCTGTTTGACTTACTTGTGGACCAGTGATTACTTTGTAAGCATAGGGTGGCAAAGGAATTACATAGACAGGACCATTATCAGGTAACGCCACATTAAAGCTGTTTGTAGGGTTTATCCATACATAAACAGCATTATTTACATCGGCATTAGATAAAAAATACTGGTTTGATGGACTATCAGAGGTAATGGTAAACACATTGGATTGCGTATTAGCAGCTCCTGTAACAGCTACCTTTACCGTTTTCCCCATTGGTTGGAAAGCGATATTGTTAGCCATTTAGAAAATGTCCTTGCCACCAGCGTTGCGAGGTTTGGTTGTAGCGGAGTTTTTGGTGTTTTTATTACCATCAAAATTCCATACAGAAACATACCCTGCTGGCATTTTTCCAGTTAAGGTAGTGTTGATTCCATCCATAGATCCATCTCTAGGTAATGGAGGGCGCACAGCAGTAGATGTTTGCTGGTTTTTTGACTGTTCTCTTTTATGAGGTGTACCACCTGTACTGCCTTTAGTTGTCGGTTTTAGGCTCATTTTGTTTCCTCTCTTTTACATTGACTATAAGGTAACTGAATACTACAAATATTGCTAGTGTCACCACTCTTTCCCACATGGGATTCCACATTGTCCAACCGCACATCACGCTGGATGCTATTAACGCTAAAATCGTTATCAAGCGGTCTGAGATGATTTTTAATGCTAGGCGAATGATAGTTACTGCTTCCATGATTTATCCCCGTAAAAGTTAAACAATTCATAGTTTAACCCTCATCATCATCTACTGCAATAAACCCACTACCCCATTCATCATCGCTAATTTTTTGTTTTAATTTTTCAATATTGACAGCGCGGTCAATAACCTTGCATTTATCAGTCAAAGACGCCATATCGTCAGCCATAACTTGCTTAAGCAGCGTGCTAACAGCTTCTTCGAGATCGGGGTTTACGCCTTTGGATTTTTTGCTCATTAGAAAGGTGCGAGTTGGGTTAAAGAATTAAGTCCACTAGCTGTTTTACTTGATGCCACAGAAGTAAACCAACCATTTAATAATTTTTCTAAAATTCTTAAGTCTCTAGTAGCATCTACGCGCCGAGATAACTCATTGATTTGTTGCGGAGTATATAGACCAGAGCCTTCTAAAGCATATTTAATACGGGTGTAATACAAGTCTTTTAACGCACTCTTTGGCACTCTGGCCATGGTGCTAATGACTGCATCTTGGAATGCTTTAGGGCCATCTGGCGATCTAGCCACAAATTCAGCAGCTTTTTTAATATTGGCTGGAGCGTTTTCAGAAATAACATAGTTAGCAAACTCATCAACTGGTGATTTTTTCTGATTAACAATGCTTTGTAGTTTTGCAGCCTCTTCTTCAAATGGTCGTGCAGCTTTACCAGCAGCGGTTTCAATTTGAGTAGCAGCTTTTTCTCCAGGCAGAGCTTTGACAGCTGCGCCAGCTTCTTTTTCAATTCCCCTGACTTTACGTTCAGCGGTTTTCTCAATAGGCGCGCCTTCAATGCGGGCAGAAACACCAATAGCTTTTTTGGAATAGCGTTCTGCTTCTTCCATGCCGCTAATGTAACTATTGATTTTTCCTTTAAGACTTGGCAAAACTGATAGCCAATCACTATTTGCTTTGTTGTTGTACCAATTGCGCATTTCTTGAGCTGATCTCATATCACGCAAAGTACGCGCTACATAATCACCAGCCATGTTTTCAACATATTTTTGATCACCCGTCAATTCAATTAAGTCTTTGACTTTATCGGGAGTTTTAAAGTAATAGCCAGGAATAGCTTGAGTATCAGAGGCAAACTTTCCTTCCATCCAATCATCAAGAGCGGTTGCTTTCTTACCCGCTTTAGTACCAAAAATATCTAATTCTCTAGAAGCAGCTTCGTAATTAGTAATAAAGGTTTTGTGGGCTTTAGAGTAATCACCCATGATTTTAGACAAGCGGAAATACAAATCACGCGCAGTATTGGCATCAATGGCCTCGTATCCTACGGGTGGTTTACCTTTAAATACTTCACCAAAGTTACGGCGAACTTGATCAATTGCTTCAAATGAAGGGGGAATAATTTGCTTTCTACCACCAACCACAATTGGCTTGCCCTCTAGACCAATCAAAATATCATTTAGATTTTTAATTACTCCAGGATCGGTAACGGGTGCTTCTTTAGGAATTCTGGTGAAATCCATTAAAAGCTTGTTTTTTATTTCTTTTACAATATTTTTGTATTCAGCGTTGTCACTAACTAATTTTCCCTTGGCAACTTGATCTGCAATCTCTTTATTGCGTTCTGCAACATCAAATTGTTTTTGAGCCGTTCTAGCATCGGTGGCTGCTTGCTGCCTATTTAAAATGGTTTGGCGAAGATCAGTACCAATTTCGCTTACTTCGGCTGGATAACCAATTTGATTAAGTTTTTCTTTGGCAGTTTCGACTTGCTTTTCACCAGCTTGTAGGACATTAACCCTACGGCTAACTGCCGCTTTCATGCGGTTATCAGCGTTTTGCATGACTTGAGCAGCCTTGCGATTAGCTTCTGCTTGAATAGATTGGGCTTTAGAAACATCGGTAGCGCGTAATGCGTCTGCTGATTTTTTGCCATCTTCAATAATTTTTGCTGCTTGATTGTTGGCAGCGGTCATGTCTTGCAAGGCTTCTTTACCAATTAAGGCATAAACCTTTTCCATTGTGCCTTGTTCGTATTTATCACCACCAAGGGCTTTGGCCATGCGGTCAAGAGTCTTTTTTTCTTGATCTCCTAATTCGCTAACGGCTTTAGATACATCCAAAGCAAAGTTACGAGCATCATAGCCACCAATACTTCTAGCAAATTTAGAAATAATATACTTATCAACAAATTTACTTAGCCCTGGAACAGTACCAACACCTAATTCCACTAAAAAACGACCAGATGGTGGCAATCCTAAGTAAATTTCTGAACCTTGACCAGCAATATCAGATGCCGCGCCCAGAGTTGTTCCACCTAATACACGACTTGCAGCTGGCACGTTTTCCATAACGCGCCCTGTTTCTTCTAATACTCTTCCCCCTCGGCCAAGCCAGCCAGGAGCTTTTTCTAAAGCGCCGCCAACAGTTTTTAATACTTTGGGAGCAACTGCGCTAATTGCGCCGCCAGTAATTCCAGACTCTCCCACCTCCATTGGTGAAAATTCTTTAATTGGCATGGTTAAAGGTTCTGGAGCACCAGCCTCTAACGCACGTTTATCTTTTTCAAATGAGGGATAAAAAATAGCGGGTTTATCGCTCAATAAATCTCTTACGCCTTCTGGGGGAGCAGATGTTTTAGGCGCAGATGGTTCTGCAAGGAGATCTCTTGGTTTTGGATCAGCCATTATTCGCCTTTAATTTTGTAACCTTTAGCTTTTAAACGCTTTTTAGCTTCATCTTCACTAATATTGTAAGTGTCAGCTGCGTATTTCACTTCTTCTGGAGTGGCAACCATATCAGTATCTCCACCAGCTGCTTGAGTTACATTGCTTCTAACAGTTGGAGTTCCAAAAAAACCAGGATAATACTCTTGAATTGAGTTTATGTTTCTGTCAGCACGTTCAATACCAATTTTAAGTTTGGTATCCATACCCGCTGCGGAATCAGATGGCTGAATCACCGCACCAAAGTTTCTCAAGGCTTCGCTACCCGTAACGGCTTTACCAGACATATCAAGATAAGTTTTATTACGAATAATCTTGACCAAAGTAGCAAATTCACGAACATCGGCTGGAATTTTTTGTTGCAAAATTTGTTCAATTGCCGTGCTTTGCTCACCAAACCAATTTTGAGCACGATATTGATCTAATTTTTTACGTAATTCTGGGTCTTTGAGTTTGTCTTGCAACATGGACATATCATCGCGCAACATTTTGGTATCTAAGAAATGGGATTGAGTCGTTTGTCCTGGTTTTAGACCTTGTTGATGCGCTTGTTTTTTAAGCATCACATCTTCTTTGTGAGCCAGCATTTTTTCAACGCCACCCAAAATCTCTACCGCGCCTTCAATGTCCATTTGCTTAACTTTGGCAGCAATAACGGAATCGCTACCCGCTTTACGGATAATTTCTTCTAATTTGAGAGCCGCAGCTTCTTTTTGATAAGGTGCAAGTTTGTAATAATCATCAAAATCTTTACGAAGGTCGTCACGAATATTTTTAATTCGCACCATGTTTTCATCGTAAACTTTTTTTTCTTTTTCAAAAAGGTCTTTACGACCACTTTGCCAACCTTTAAGCATACCGCCCATTGCGTTCATCGCATTGAGCCCTGAGAGCTTTCCTGAGCTTCCTAGCATAACCCCCATAGTAGCGATCATGCTGAATAAACCACCTAGATCAGCTACATTGTCTTGAGTGGGGTGAAACTCTGGATAAGGAAAGTCTAATTCTTTTTGAGTAAGTTCTTTTTTCTTTTCGGAAAGACCTTGATAAGTTTGTTCAGCTGCTTGGGCTTTTGCACCAACCAACTCGTTTTGCATTTTGGTTTCAGCTTTTAAAGTCTCTCCAGCCGCCTCTGATCTTTGGGGAATAAGCTCGGCTTGCTTTTGAAAAGCTTGTTCTGGCGTTTTTATCTGGCCAATATTCAAACCCAAAGTATCGTTTAAAGCCATTTTAAGTCCTTAAAGTAACTGTTTGACCGCCAATACTGCCGCCAGCCGCCAGACTAGCCAATTGAGTATAGAAATTAGTAGTGGCTTGGTTAAGCGTTTGATCCAATTGCAAGCCAGTTCTAATAGCACCCAGAGAAATATTGTCACCAATCTGAGCAATTTGCAAGCCATAAGTGTATTGGTTATTAAGCAAAGTATTGTAAATATTGGCTAATTGATTAGCAGATTGTTGTTGTCCTACACCACCACGATTGGCGACACCTTGATTGATTTGCGCTTGTGCAGCTTGATAAGCTTGTTGAGACTGAGGGCTTAATTCACCGCGTTGTGCTTGGCCAATCAATTGTTGACCTTGTTGTTGATATGGCGCGGCAATGGCTTGTTGTTCACCAGTAGCAGCCACATTTTGCGCACCCGCTTTACGAGCTTGACCAGAACCAAAAGCACCCAATCCCGCTACTAAACCTAGTTTTGCAAGGTTGCCAGGAGTAAGAGCGGCCTTAAGCTGTTCAGAAAAATCTTTAGGAGCATTTGGATCAGTTTTAGCGGGTGCAGCTGCTTGTTGTTCTGGGCTTACAACGCCAGGACTTGTAGGAGTAATTGTTGGAGATACCGCTCCAGTAGGAACTATTTGTTGTAATGGAGTGCTAAAAGTTTGACCAACAGTTTGTCCAGAAGAGGTTAAAGTGTCATACCCTGCGTTTCCAGCAGGACTTACAGATGGAGCATACGCATCACCACCAGGCTGATAAGAAGGACCTACTTGTATAGGCACACCAGTATCAGCTTGTGTAGGAGTAAATTGACCTTGTTGATTTACAACATCATAAGTTGGAGAAACGGGAGCTGGAGCGCTATAGTCATAAGAACCAGAATCTTCAAACTCAGGAAGTCCAGTATCAGGATTAACACTACCTGATCCACCCCGTCTTTTAAGAAGGGCGGCTTCTTTAGGGGTAATGTGGGCAAGCATAGTGTCTTTGCCACGCCCTTTAGCCCGTAGCATTTCAGCCAATGCTGGCAAATCCATCTTTAGAGATTTTTCAATAGCCATTAAGCACTCCCTGTTTCATCTTTAGTTCGTAATGATGCTTGATTCCACACATTTGGAGTAGTTTTTTCTCCACCGCCAATGTTTACTGGTGGGCTAATATCACCACCACCTAAATTTAATGCTTGTCCTAAAGCCGCGCTTCCTGGAGTTGCACCAGCTTGGCCTGTTGTAGTAATGGTTGATGCTGGTTGACCAGGAGTGCTACCGCCGCCTGGAGAAGCTGGAGCGGGATTAAACAAATTGGATACATTTTGACCAATAAATGCACCGCCTAAAGCTCTTGCTAATTTATCGGATTCTGTAGGGGTATTTCCATCACTAGAGCCAAATATTCCTTGAGTTAAGCCAGCGGTAGCTCCGCCAATTTCGGCTTGTTTGGTAGCGTTTTGTAAATTTGAGCCAGATAGTTCTGCTTTGGTAAATGCGCCTGATGCGCCACCAGCAGTTGCTCCAGCAACAGATGATTCTGTAGCCCCGCCAACCGCTCCGCCAACTTCTGAGCCAACTGCACCGCCAACCGCGCCTACGCCAGCAGCCTCTAAAATCTTTGTGGGATCGCCCGATTTCTGAGCTTCTGTAATTGCACCCGCAGCCGCGCCCGAAGCAGCTGCTCCAACCGCAGACAAAGTAGCCACGCTATAGCCAGCAGAAACGGCCTCAATGGCATCTCCATAACCTAATATGGCTGCGCCCATCTCAGGACCAGCAACCACGGATGCAGCTACGGCAACAACGGCAATAATTACAGGAGCAGCAGAACCCATTATATTTTTCCTTCTTTTAACAATTCTTGCGTTAATTTTCCAGCAGTAATTCCATTAGCTAATAATTGATAATCTATTCCTGGACCTTTAGGAACTTGATCTTGAGTCAAAATGCCATTTTTTACAGCAATTTCAATAGCCATTGGATACATTTCTGGTTTTCTTAAGGCTTCCATTGCGTATTTACCAGCCAAAATAATTTTTTGCGGGTCTGCGCCTGATGTTTTAATAATTTTTAACAAACGATCTTTAGTTTGTTGTATTTCTGGTTGCGATTTTGGTTGTCCTTTGTTTGCTACCAAATCCATTACATCCTGATTGATTGGCTGTGTTTGTTGCGGTGCAGCAATTTGATTTGGTGGGGGAGTGGATATGTTTGTCATAATAAGTTCAAAGAGGCCGCGATTTGTTGGTGAATGTACAAATGAGAAGCGATCCAATCGTAAAAATCGGACTCATTATTAAAGTCAACATCAAGCATATTGAACGGATTATTTAATCCTAACAAGCCAGCAAACGACTGATGTTCTACTTGATGAGCAAGTAACCAGTCATCTAAATTGTCTGTATCAGCGTCTGTAATTGGGTATGCGGGTACAGAAATGCCCGCATCAAAGAAAGTATCTCTAAAAAGCTGGTGTTGCTGGCCGTTTACAAACAAAAACTCTCCCAAAGAGTCTTTATCTCCAAATTTGACAATAGAAAGAGTATCAAAATCCATTAGTTACACCGCATAGTAAGGAATTTTGACATTAACACCGTTTAAGTTAATGATTAAGTAGTTAGCGGGAATCAGCATCATGGTTGCAGAGCTAAATGTAGCGTTAGAACTAATGTTTGAAGTGCTGTTAATAATGGTGACATTCATTGTTCCGCTAGGAATAGTCACATTGGCTAAAGTAAGGTTTCCAAGGCTTGTAGCCGTATTACCCAAACCAATTGTGGTGTTACCAAGGGTAATGTTTCCACCCGTAATAGCTGTGTTAGCAATAGCGATTGCCACATTAGATGCAGCAGTTAACCTACCTTGAGAATCAACAGTAAATATTCCGTTAATGCTGGCATTGCCGTAAGTTCCAGCCGTTACCGTAGTGTTGGCAATATTAGCTGTGACATTGGTAGAGCCATTAAAGCTAGTGCCAGTAAGACCAGTGCCTAAAGTTAGGATACCTGTAGTGTTAGCCGTTACAGTCGTTGTTTGACCTAAATTAACAACTGATCCGTTAATAGTTACATTGCTGTTAACAAGCTGATTGTTTTGTATGCTTCCTAAAGTACCGCCAAGAGTAAGATTTCCAGAAGTCGTGACATTGCCAGTAAGCGTAATGCCGTTGACAGTACCGTTACCGCCTACTTGCGTGACTGTACCGTTACTACCACCGCCACCACCCGTTCCGCTTGATACGACCTTGAGAACCATTTTTAAACTCCATCGCCAGGGGTAATATAAACGACTGCATTAGCCGTACTTGTTCCAGTAAAGTAAGCATTGGGAGCAAAGGTCAGAATCTCATCTGTACCCGCTAACAATGGAAAAGCTGTACCGCTAGTGGTTACATTGGCTGAGTTGGTAGTGGCATTAGCAGCATCTACGCCATAACCCAAAAACACAATAGTAGTACCAGAGTTAATAATGCGATATTGATTACCACCCAAAGTAGTAGATGAACACTGAACAGGCGTTGGAGCAGCTACTCCAGCCGTAAAAGTAACGGTATTGCCTGTTTTGCAGAAAGCGTTAATTCCCATTTTGAACCTCCGTTGCTACTTGGCTTGGTGATTTAGCCCATGCAATATTGCTCATAATGGTTTGTACGGCATCTACATCGGATGCACCAGTAATAGCAGTGCGAGTGGAATCAGCAGTTGCACGAATGGAAGCTCTCCATGCGTTCCAATCAGGGTTTACAGGAGTTGAAGTTTCAATACCTTTTACGACCATCCAATCAGATGGTTGCAAGATTGAATAAGCCGTATCGTTAATTGTATTAAGAGCATTGGCTTTTACAGTAGTTAAGTCTTTTGGAGTATTAGTAAAACTAATATCCACTTGATTGGTCTGTGCGTTATATACAGGATCATCTTGCTGAACCCAGTAATACTGATCGTTAGCGCTTTGACCATAAACCACATCTACCATGCCAATAGCAGCTTTTTCTTCTGGGGAAGATAGATTTACCCAATTAGGAGGGTAATCAATACCATCCCAAGAAAACTGACTGCCCGCAGGAATCAGTAATTGAATTATTCCGTTTTGTACGATTGCAAACATAATTACCTCGCTAAAGAATATTTAAAAGGGTTTTCGGCAAATGCGGCGTAAATAAATGTTCCACCATTTGCATTATCACTTGAATCTGTGCTTCTAATTTTAAATCCATTAGATATAATATCTATTGGATATGCAGTATCTTCAGCATTTGATAAGTTAGGATATAAAGCAGCAGCAGTTACATTGTATGTAGAACGAGATGTATCCTCTAAAATCCAATTTCCAGTACTATCAGATCGTTTAATCAATACAAATCTAGGTCTAAACCCAAGATACACAAAAGGACCATCAGTAGAACCATTACCTGTATAGCTACCAAATGCAGAATAACCAGCTATTTGTGACCAGCAGTAGGCTACATAAGTTGAGCCACTATTATTTACACCGCCATTAGTACCAATACTAAATACTGAAGATGTAGGTTGTGTTGAATTAAACAATGTTGGTCTGCTTGCAGCAGCACCAGTATCAGGAAGTAACATTGTATAGTTTGCACCTGATGTAGCCCACATAGCACTTTGATATACACACCAGTAAGTGCTTGCATCGCTTCTTGATTTAACAATTACCATGCTAGGAGCAACACCAAGACCATGACCTACAGTAGCGTTAGAGCCTGTGCCTGTATAAGTAACAACACTAAATCCGCTTGTTGTGTTTGCGCTTACTTGGCTGGTAATTGAACCTGCTGTGTTGCTGACGGCTGCGCCACCTGCTTTCCATTGCCAAACTACTTGTGTTTGTCCAGCATAATTTACACCCCTACTAGCATCTACACCAACCGTAACACCATTGCTATTAAATGATAATACTCTGTCAGTTACTGTAGCCTCTGCGTTTGTAGTAGAACTAAATAAATCTTGATTAACACCCCTAACAGAATCTACCCATATATGTTCATTTACAGCATTACGGCTTTTAAACCATGTAAAGTCAGGCTGAAAAGATTGACCTGCGACACCATTTATAACATCTTGAACTGCTCCTGTACCTGTATAGGTAGTAGCGTTCATGTACAAATTGCCAGCTGGGATTGTTGGTGTACTCATAGTCTTATATGTTGTAAGTGTTAAGGGCTACGAAGCCAGATGGAGGTGTGTAGACAAATGGCTGTTGGCCGAAGTTCACATTTGCGGTTTGTGACGAAACGCTAGTGGAATTTAAAAAGAATGGAAAATAATTAACACCAGTTGTTTTTGTATAAGACTGTGCCGTTCCGTATGTTGAACCATTTTTATAATATTGCATACTATTTGTATCTGCGTTCCAAGCCATGCCTAAAACATCGCCTGTTGTATAACCAGCTAGCCCTGATTGTGCCGATGAACCATTAGTATAAATTCCTGAACCATCAACACGAATATTGGTTTCTGAACCTGATGGATATTCCGAATAACTAGGAGATATACCAGCACTTATATTTGCTGATTGCAAAGTACATTCCCAATACCATTTACCGCTAGACGGAACAATAAAAGTTGATGTAACACCACAATAACCACCTGTACCCCAAGCAATGTTTAGATTTCCGTTAGTAAATGTTTTACTTACAGAACTACTATTAAAAGATGGAACACCACTAATTTGTAATGGATTTAAAACCGAATAGTTAGCCGTAGTTGCACTTGTCAATGTAGGCACATCTGTCATTGAATCGTAAGTGCTACCAGCAGTTAGACTTAAATTATTAGTAGTCCAGTTATTGCTATTGCCGCTAAAGTCGTAGCCTAATGTCGTTGTGCTTGTAGTGTTGGTAAATGGCAAATAAAAGCCATTAGTGCCGTAAGTGCCTGTGTATTTAGCTGGTTGCCATACGCCAGTAGTAGCGTTTGTAGAACCAAAAGATGATGGGGTAAGGGCTTGACTGTCAATGAAATTGACTTCTGTTTGGTAACCGTCAAAATACCACGATGAGTTTCCACTACTACGTCTGCCAATTACAGAAGCAGTAGAACCAGCGTTCCATTCAAATACATAGTTTTGCGCTGGATATGTGGCAGTTGAAAATGATGTAACTTGTGAGCCGTTAACGTATAGTTTTACACGATTTGTTGAAGTTGCTTGAGTTGTATCAATTGCCAAAACAAAATGATACCAAGCTGATGAGTCACGGAATACTTGAGTTGTAATTAAATTATAACTACCTACGTTTGCATCACGAAGTTCAATTAAATCGCCAGCGTTGTTTGTAGTTATTCCAAAACCAAAAGTATCTTGTTGGGAAGAAGCACCGCCTATTAAAGTTTCAAAAACAGATGGATCGGTAATAATTCCACGTTTTACCCACATTGAAATAGTAAAGATTTTATTGTTAGTTGGGCTTGCTACACTTGTTCTATTCAAATAAGCAGAAGCACTACTTCTAAACCTTAAAGATTTAGTTAAGTTATAGCCTGTAGAAGGCGCAGCAGTTTTGCGTGAGCTAAACATTAGAAATTCTGTCCGTAAACCGCACCATAGGTGACATTACCGTCTTGATAAAAGTTAAATATGTCCACTTTTCCAGTAGCAGCAGTAGCCGTTGGAGTAGTGTTTCCAGCCCACTTAATTGCTGTACCACCTGCCCAAGCCACAGTGCTATTGCTTGTGTAATAGGTTTGGACAGTAAAGCTCTTACCCGCTACAGAAGCTGGCAAAGTAATTGTGGTAGCTGCGTTGACATTGATGTTTTGGTAAGTACCACCCGTCAAACTAATGGTCACATTACCTGTCTGACTGACATAAGTTTCGGTGTAGTTGGTAACGGTAGTATTGGTTAGCGTTAAATTACCAACTGTGGTGGCAGTATTTCCCAAGCCAATAGTAGTGTTACCAATAGTTACATTGCCAGAAGCAGCAATATTGCTTGTGCCGCTAACAATCGTGACATTGGTTAGTGTTAAGTTACCAAGAGTAGTAACGGTATTTCCTAGTCCAACGCTAGTATTTCCGATAGTTAACGGGGTGTTAAAGTCGGCATCTAAGTTAGTTAACGGTATGCTCGTTGTAGCATTACCAAATATAAACGGAACTCCAGCCATTTTAGAACCTCACTCTCAATTCATGTTCAAATTCAAAAGTGTTAACCACAAAACTAGCTGAGTTTGATGTTTGTGTTAACCCTAAATATTTACCCCATTGTTGCGCATCTGATTTGTACAGGGTATATCCCGTACCGCCTAACCAAGATATTACTGTAGAACTTACATTTGTCCAAGGGATAGTAACTCCCGCAGAATTAGTCCAATAAACATAATTTCCCAAGGTATAGCTTGGACTAGACCCATTTTCTGAATCTACCGTTACATTTAAAATGCCACCTTGAGTCAAAGTTGCTTCAATACCAAACTTTAAAGCCTGTTTAGTACGGATTGGATCGGTTAATGGTAGTAACGCAGTTTGAATACGACTTGTAATTGCGCTAGTTGCATCCATATATAGCTCATAAAGGTTTGTGCCAGCAACGCCAAACATTTGTATTTTTCCACCAACGGGGATCGAGGTGACATAAGCTAGGCTATTATTTTGGCTAGTGATGAACCATTTTTTTTCAAAAAACACCGCTTGGATATAGCGGTAACTTTGAGTAAAAGCGGCATCGTAATAGCGGAAATTAAAAGCCGCGCACAAAATGTTATTCAATAGCACCTGACCGCCATAAACAGGGCTAGCAAAGTCGATATTGGAAAACATTCCGTCAAGACTGTCAGAAAGTTTAGAGGTAGTTGATCCGACCAGGGCGTATACCCCATAGTCATTCATAAATAAAACAGAACGGAAATACGGAAAAATAGCGTAAGGTCGTTTTGAACCTACCGATGCGCTTACGTTGGTATTAGTAAATAAAGTAGTACCACTAGTAGTAACCCTAACATCTGAAAAAACATTGATCGAATCATCGCCAAAAATATACAAAAAGTTATTAGCAGAAAGAAGTTGCTGTATGTTGCCATGTAATGTTGAGTCCGTTAGGGTGACAGAACCCGCTGAAACGCTTGTAAAGTCGCTGTACGACCCCGCAGCAGAGTAATAGATAGTTCGCCCTTGGGCAATCCAAACGCGTCCTGAGAAGGTCGCTATGCCTACATTTTGGTTGGTAGAAACAAATCCTTGCAAAATAGCGTTATTGGTCGCCCCACCACCCGAAATGGTTACTGTCAGATTGGCAGAATTGGTGTAATTAGAACCCGCATTGGTCATGATCACATTGGTGACAACATTACCGCTAACAATGGCCTGACCAGCTGCTCCCGTACCACCACCACCAGAGAATGTAATTGAGGTATTGGCTGCGTTGGTATAGCCAGCACCGCCGTCAATGACTGATACCGATACCGTTCCTGTGGAAAAAGTGGTAATTCCCGCTATTGCAGTAGCTCCCGTACCGCCACCGCCACCAATAAAAGTAACGCTTAAGTTAGCCCCGTTGGTATATCCCGTACCCGCATTGGTTAAGTTAACCGAAGAAACGGTATTGGCTGTACTAATTGTTGAAGTTGCATTAGCCTGTTGTCCACCCGTCTGATTGGGCGCGGAAATAATTACGGTGGGCGCGGAAGTATATCCAGAGCCTGTATTGGTTATTCCAATAACACCAACAGAACCGATGGTTATCACATTATTGCCATCCCAGCTAGAATAACCCTTATTAGGGTCTAGGATCAACATTCTGTCGTTGTACCATTGGGTTGTGTTCATCCCAGAAGTAGAAAAAGTACCCGCTGGTGCTACATTTCCAAAAGTTGCATCTTGAATGCAATAATATTGCGCAGACCCGTCAGACAAAAACGATACGGCGTAATCTTTAACACCAATATTGACAGAAGATAAATAAGTAGTGGTATTAGAAAATACAATTGCATTTCCACCAGAATCTTTTACAGAAACATAGGTGGGAACAATTTTAATGTTTCCAGAGCCAATTGGCTGGGCGTTTTCAAGCCAAGAAAATTCATCTTCGCCAATGGCAGTACGGTTAGCTTTAGTATTAAGCCCTTTAAATTGCTTAATAACTTGATACGATTTTTTCTGTTCGGCAGCTGCCATAATTACATTGGGCTACTGTAAACGCTAGGAACACGGCGAGTATAAACGGTGTTAATCACCGAGTTAATGTGCTTGGTGTACTCCTGTTTATAAATCTCCGATTCTCCGTAGCTTTGTTCATAATATTTGGCTAAATAAGCTGCATAGAACTGTACGCAAGTATTGTAAGGATCATTGATTGTGTCGGTGGCATTAGGTGTATTTAAAGATAGCTCTAATGGCAATACAACACAATCAAGTTCAATTTGATAAATCTGATCTGGTACTGGGCCAAGATAAATTTGACCTTGACCATAAATACTAAATGCCAATGGGCGACCAATGTAGTTTTGCCAAAAACGCAAACGAGCATTGAAATCACTCCAGGTCAAATAATCTAAAGGAACGCGCGTATTACCCCAGTAAAGGTTGATATTGATAATATCGAGCACGGTATTACCGCTAGAAGGCGATAAAGGCGTGCTTCCCATTAACTGAGTTAAAGCTGAATAATTAACATTTTCACAATTACCAACATAAGTTAATCCACAAGAGCCATTTAAAAATTGAGTGGTCGGTGGGTAATTGCTGTAATTATTGGTATTGCTAGCTGGGTAAGGTGGTGCGGTGGAATCTGTTGTTCCCGCTTGCGTTACTTGATAAATAAAAATATTGCTAAATAAAAAAGTGTTTAGCGCGTAATAAGTTGAGGCCGCCCACGCTACTGGGTTGGATGGAGTTACACTGCCAATTGTGGCTGATGGTGGAACTTGGCAAGGGGTTTGCGTAACAATGATTTCACGCAATGCGCCCGTGTCTCTAACAACCCTTTCACGGGCTGAGTTAATGTAATCCGTTAACTGTGCTTGAGTATAAAAGTTATTGTTGGCATCATGCAGCAACCTTTGTACTTGCGTAAGGTAGGTGTTAAGAGTTGCCACAAATTACCTTTCATAAATCATGCTACCGCCTGTAGGACTTTTCCCCCTACCCTTTTCGGAGGTAGGGGTACTCTTTCCACCAACGGGGATAACGATTGGTTCTTGCTTGGAGGTTCGGTGGATAAATTCCATTGAGAAAGAATTTTTAAACCCTCGCTCAATTCATTTTGAGTTTTAATCCAACCTAGCCTAGCCAAATAAGGTTCTTTTTTGTCATCTTTATAACCAAAAATATGACGGGCCACCTCTTCTGGTATTTCTACCGTCTTTCCTTGAGGGAAATCATAAAACACTCCAGCCAAACCATCGGTTAAAGTTTTTTCTGAATTATTGGTTACGAAGATAGTTGACATATTAGAAACTCACTACATCGCCATATACGGCAATGGTTGCAGTGTTAGCGACATTACCGCTACCAGTGTTCACATTGACATACAGAGCTTGGGTTGTAAAACCAGTAATAGCAGAACTGCTGTTATACGGACTTGCAATAGTCAAGTCTTGGTATGTACCAGGACCTGTCAAGTTGCTAAGTGTTGTATTTGCTACTACAGCGTTAGAAATGTTACCGTCAGAGCTAGTAGTTACAGAAATAATCACATTCGAGATATTCCCGATTGGATTGTTTAAAGTAATTCTACGAACAATAACGCCACCAGAACCAACGGTTGCATTAGCATTAGTTAAGCCACCACCTAACAACGGCAGGGTGATACCAGTAACGGTAGCGTTTCCTGTCGTGTTAAGTGCTGTAGCTTGCTTAACAGCAATACGACCATTCCCGAATGAATCAAGGTAATACTGTGATACTGAATCAGGATTAGCCATTTATTGCTCCTTAGCTTGCGTTAAAAGTGCCAGAAACAGCTTGTCCACCGTTCACAGTTGCCAATGTAATTGTGCTGTTTGTAGTTGCGTTAGCAGCCACATTCACACCATCGGAAACGAGGAATGTTGAACCAGAGTTGTTTGCTAATACAGTTGTCCAAGTTGCAGCATTGGTAGTTGTGTTATACGCAGACACAGCAGAGATGCTCACATTGGTGTTTGGAAACAGAATGTAAGAACCTGCTGGAATGACTGTACCAGGAGAGGTAACGGTCAAGGTAGTTAACTGCCAATACGCACCAGGGGTGTTCGTATTAGTACTGGTGATTAGGATTTTATTTAAACCGAGTGACATGGTATTTGCTCCTTATAAAGAAATAGAGTTATAACCCTGCACTCTGGTCATTGACTTAGGCTTGGTGCTTACTAATTCAGCAATCATCAAGACAGCGCCAACATAACCAATCTGCCAGTTAGGTAAGGTGGATTCAAAACCAGTAAATACGAATGAACCTTGATCGTGGATATACAAGCTCATGTAGTTACTGTTAATGAAATACAAAGTACCTTCTGGGCAGTAAGGATCTGGGTAAATAGGCACGCCAGCGACCATCAAAGCACGGAAAGCTGCTTGAGGACCGTTGGAATCGCCATCAAAGCCATGTCCAGGGGTAATTACATATTGCTCTTGACCAACATAGTCTTGAGCGAGGAGTGTCCAAGTACCGAATCCGCAAACACCAAAAGTAGGTACTTCAGCACCTTTCTTAACTGTTCCAGAAATGTATTGGAGTACATTTTGACGAGTTGGGTTTACTGAACCTGCATTGTAAACTTTAGACTGCCACCATGCGTAGGTAGAACGGTTGATGTTACCGTAAGTCTGTAAGTTTGTACCATCATCAATAGCACCTGGCAATCCAATGAACTGCTGAGTGTTAGTGTAGTTGTTGTACAAAGCAGTAGCCATCGCATCCATCATCACATTGGTTGCATCGTTCATACGAGCTTCAATCAAAGGAATGATTGCGTAGTCTTGTTGAACAGCACCTTCCATACCGAGGAACGGTACAGGAGCGATCATGAGCTTGAGGTTAAATTCAGCGTTAAATGCACCTTGCTGAACTGCTGGCTGGTTAAATGAACCAGAGTAGTCAGACCACTGTGCGTTAACAA